>RCUN01000265.1_pt1 | contig 40358 bp, 89 predicted proteins | sample 2166181 | NCBI WGS metagenome assembly RCUN01 (sample SAMN09932603, study PRJNA488358) | compost metagenome | feature: garden; material: soil; isolation source: compost soil in crotononitrile-enriched culture | place: Germany: Experimental Botanical Garden Goettingen | collected 2016-01-27 | reverse complement strand
GGGGTGTTTTGAGTGAAAAAGAAAGTATTAATAGTTTCAGGAATCATTTTAATTGCCGCCTCCCTAACAACCGGAGTTTTTGCGGCCACTAAGTATTCCCTTATAGTAAATGGGACCAAAATTAATACTGAATTAAAGATTATTGATGGTACCACATATGTCCCACTAAGAACTGTGTCTGAAGCATTAGGGGCTAAAGTTTCGATAAGTTCAAATGTAATCAATATAACGACTCCAGCGATTCCTTCAGAAAATAGTAACATACCATCTTCGCCCACAAAAACATTGCCTGAATCATCGATTACAGAAGATAAGGCTTCAAGAACTAATCCTGCTAATTTATCTGAGAAAGTAAATTTTACAACAAACAATATTTCAGAAAAATTCTCAGGAAACTTGACCATTTTAGAAACGGTTAGGGGCGAAGATGCATGGAAAGCAATCTATAGTGCCAATTATTTCAACTCTGAACCTGAAGAAGGATATGAATATATTCTTGCTAAAATCAAAATCGACATTAACTCAAACATTAATGCAGATGCCGCTGTAAGTGTAAGTTCTGTGGATTTTACTCTAGTATCTTCGAGTGGAGTCGATTATAAACATAAGACAATTGTTGTACCGAGTCCAGACATTCGAACAAAAATATATGCTGGCGGTTCCCAAACTGGATGGGTTGCATTCCAAGTCAAAAAGGACGATCAATCTCCTTTAATTGTTTATGGAAGAAAGTATGATGGCTCATCAGGTATTTGGTTCAAAACAAAATAACTTGGCTTAGAGGACTACATGTTAAGTGTAGTCTTTTTTAATATGTCAATTTAACATATTAAAAAAGATCTATACCCGTATCCATGTCTATATGCTTCGTTCAGCCTATTATATCACTTACTCGTCTGTTTTCTAGATAGTCCACCAGAAACAAACTTATTTTTAATATAATTGTCAGAATAAAATATTTCCCATCCATTCTTTATATCTTTACATGAATAAATTCTTATTAAAATCGATTCTTCTTATTAAATGCTCATTTTATCCAATCTAATATGAACCATAACCTACTCCACTTCTGTAAGCTTCGTTCAATCTATTGCACCACTTCTCTGCTTGTTTCCTGGATAGACCTGCAGAAATAAATCCCTTTTTGCAAAAATCATCCGAAAAGAAGATCCCCCATCCGTTCTTCGTTTCAGAATATATATACATTCGCATACGCTGTTCCTTTCTGAATAAATATGTATTTTATCAAAAGCTTGCTTTTTCAGTACTATTTCTTCATGGTTTCATATCCTTACTCCTAGCCATTGGTGCTCAACAATCTCTAGTTCTATTTTACTTGTATGTGCTACATATAGTTCTCGACTCGGTTCCTTCTTATGAATTAATTTATAATCTTCTAGAGCTTTTTTACCTTCATCATAAGTATTAATTAAGGAGATGCAATCAATGATTCTCCTGCCATTATTTGAGTGAGCTTCTATAGTTTCAAATAATACCCACTGATTTGGAAAGTTTATTCGAAGCATTTCCCAATTCATATCTATCCCCTCATTTCAAGAGTCTATGATGAAATTATAACATAACCATTCTTATCGCCCTTTATATTTTTAATTAAACACGCATTTCATCACAAATATAATTCATCCATATTGTATCCAGACTTGATAAATCGCAAGGTTTTCTTTCTGTTGCAATCATTGCCCAAGTATGTATAAATCTCATGCATATCATCAACTGTGAACTCTGTTCCCAAATACTCATTAATAATTGTTCTGATCCGTTTTTGCCAATACTCGCCTACTCCCTTGCAACTTGGGCGTGACAACCAGGAAAGAACCTTGCATTTTAGAGTTAATTCCGAATCCACATCTTCAAGCCTGAAGTAAATATTGTTTTTAGGTTCAACAATCATTTCAAAATTGTGGTTAATAAAACAACTTGGAGAATAATTTACCGCAACCCTCATGAATTTCTGAATTTCACTTATATTCATCTTAAGGCTCCCATATATAAAGTCTATAGTTGTCGTCAACTATTCTATAAAAATTAGGGCTATGATCACCTGACAATCTATCATTCAAAAAATCAACAATCATTTCTCCATAAAGTTTATTAACATTTTCACACACTAATTGGTCATTCACACTTTCTCTATCAAAGTTATCTTTGCAAATAATCTTCATATCCATTTGCCTCCTTTCCCCATGAAACGTGCCTTTTATCAAAAGAAATTTTTAATTCTGATAATATCCCCAAGTAACCAATCTTGATCAAGACCGCTAATTTTAATATAAGGCATATTTATCTCCGCTAATTCACCAATAATGGGATAAACTCCGCCAAGCCCTCCATTATACAAGAATCCAATTTGATCACCAATATGAAACCTTTCTAGAAACCAAGGAACACATTCATAAGGTGGATACAAATAATCGTCAGAGTTTAATTTAAATGAGTCGATTTCAGGCTCATCATATATACACTCAAATGGATCTGATACTTCCCAGTCACACATTAAAATCTCCTCCCCCATTTATCCAAACATTCCATACAGTACATCTAACATATAATCATATTGTGGTTTAAGCGTGTATATTGTCTTGCCTGCTTTCCTGGCGTATCTCACACAATTCCCTGTTCCACCTTTACTTCCATCATGCGCTGCTACAACAATCCGACTATTATCAACCATATATTCATCTCTTTTCTGCATTTTTGCCACATGGTAATCGCCGGCTATTACTCCGTCCACTCGATATTCATGCAATTCATCTACATAAATAACTTCATCTGCAGTTTCAAGCATTCTTTTATACCATTGTTGCGTTTCTCTATCGCTCCATTTAATTGCTTGGTTTCTGAATGGTACAGCAACGATATTTTTTATATCTGGGTAATATGTTTTCTTCAAACCGTTCACAGTCCAGAATGCTATTTGATCGAAGCCAATTGCTCCGCCTGAAATGAACCGTTCGATTCCTTCGTTTTCAATTAAATCAATCAATATAGGTTTAAGTTTATTCTTTATGTATTTTGATTGATCGCCTGTTAGACTATAACAATCACCAAGTTTGTTTGGTCTATGTCCAGTGAAGCAGACAGACTTACGTTCAAGTTCTTCTTTAATTTGCGCCTGTCTTCGTCTCTCTTCTATTCGTTGCTTCACTTCCTCTTTGCCTTCAGGAGTATTTAATTTCGCGAAATCGACCACTAATACTTCTCCCTCCTTATACTTTCTACCACCATAAGCATTTATGGCATAGGCAAAATATTGGCATCACATCTTCAATCTTTTCATCTATCTCTTTAATCTTTCTTTCTTCACTAAAATCACCAAGCGTTAAATCTAATCTTAGACCTTCTATCATTCTGTCGATACACTCTTGAAATGTTATTAGTTTACCCTTGTAATCAAATTTATGGAATCCAGTATCAATTACATTTACTTCATCGTACATACGAAGTCGCTCATATAACCATAGTTTAAAAGTATAGTCCAGCGACCAGGTTTCTCTTGAGTCGAATCCATAAATCTCTCTTTGTTTACTCCACCCTTCTTCCCTGCTGTCTCCTGAACACCATCCTTGAGGAGTGTCTTCATGTTTTATACCTAAATCATCAATGTATTTTCGCAATTCATTTAATCCTTTCTTAATCAAATAGACCTTTCGTCAGAATTCCCTACGATACTTAAAATCAATCATATATGTATATTCGCCTGTTGGAATCTTATCGAGATGTGTCCCATCCGACTCCCTGATGAAATTAGTTACTTTCCGGTCTTTGCTAATCTTTATGTCATTTACATCACATTTCATTAAATGGCCCTTAATAATCTCCAACATCGAATCAATTAATGATTCCTTTTCTGCTTCTGTGTACTTAACTTTAACCATCTCAACCCTCCATATAAATTAAAGGTGATATAAAACCCCTAGAGTTAGTATACCACCATGTTAGTTATTTGTATATTAAATTATTATATTTACTTTAAATATCTTTATTAATTTTCCAGTCGTATTTTTCACCACGCTCCGTCAGTTGAATAAATTCGATCGGCGCTCCGGCATCATCAACGTAAATAAGTTTTCCATCGACTACGCTTGTTCTGAGTGTATCCTTATATTCCGACCATTTAACTTCTTCTGTAGTTTTAATGCATTCTGGATTATTTTCTTTTACGTATTTTACGAACAATTCATCGTCTTTTGCCTTGATCGGCTCTTTACCGTTAATCAAGATAACCGGCTGTTGGACTTTGCTCGTTAAATCTCTATATGGCAGTTTAATTGTTTTGCTAAGCTTCTTCTCTTTCTTTCCTTTTGCCTTCAGCTCTTCATTTTCAAGTTTTTCCTGTTCGATCTTCTTCTTATGCCACAGATGTAAATGCTCTTTAAAGAAGGTGATATCATCTTTATCCCTCTTAGTTGCATCTTCTTTCCATTGTTCCAGTCGTTCGATTTTCGCTTTCAGCGCTTCGATATTTTTGTCTGCGACCTTTTCTACTTCAGTAATCTTAACTTCTTTCTCATGAATTTTCTCATCCGCCCAAGTTGCCAATTCAAGCGAAGTGATTTTCCATGTTGGATCTTGCAGTAATTGGTATGTATCGTCTTGTTCATCAATAATGATGTCAACTTCATTTTGATAATTATATGCGCTCATTCATCATTTCTCCTTTATGTATAAGGTTTTACTTAATGGTCAATGACTTATTTTGAGGACACACATTTGGATATTACATCGGCTCATGTGATTCTAAATATGGAGTCCTCTCTCTTTTAACAAAAGTTATGTTTCACGAAGTTTTCTTGGGAACCCACTTCATTATTTTTACTTCTCTTAACTCAACCTCGACGCAATCAACTTCATCTTCATACTCCCATGGAGATTCGTCCTGCATCTCAGTAGCACCCTCTGAATAGTGAGCTTGATAAAACTTTCCGTCATGCTCAAATACTATCTTGTGATGAATGCTCCATCTAGAGGTGTCAGTGATTTCATCCACCATTGCGCTGTAAGGTAAATCTAACTCGTTTTTCAAGTAACTGGTTTTAAACTTCATTCAAAATCACTCCATATCCTTTACAATGTTCACACTCAATGAGCGGTTTATTAATCACGGACATCAATTCATCCAAAAACTTTTGAATATTCTGCTTTAGATCTTCTTCGTTTCTTCCTTCGAATGGCTCAATCACCGGGTAGCTATTATAAGATGAAGGAGCGACTTCGTAGACCTTCGCTGTACGAGTTCTACGATACCTGGTTTCGTATTTTGGTTTACGTTTGCCCACATCGACTCTGTACTCTTCTGGTTCATGAGCAATTTCTTTGCTTACGGTGAAACAGAAATCATAATCACTTGTAATTTTTGCCCACCTTGAATCAATATGGTTTTTTATATAATTACGGACAATTCTGTAACTGTCTGCACGAGACAGTTTGCACGGCTTAGTGGATAACAGTATTGGATGAGTGGCAATTTGATCTAAGATGGAATGTTGTAAAGTATAATCACTACGAATAATTTCAAAATCATCCAATTCGGCAATTACTATAAGTTCAAATTCTATATCTTCTAATCCTGGCTCAGTAAGTTCATATTTCAACTCATACAGTCCGTATACCGATTCATATGCTCCTGTGTCTTCATCAAAATCTGAATAATGTAAGACTTTCGGAAGACCTGTGTTATAATGAATCTCTTTCAATTCATATCTTTCATTAATTCTCTCGGATGGAATCCTCCTTTGAATGCTATTGGGAACATCTTTAATTTCATACCAATCTTTCTTATATGTATCTTTGGGAGTATCATTATTAATAATTAAATCTTTTAATTTACTATAAAAATAAGATTCATTTTTGATATTGTCGGAAATATAGACTCTTGATTTTGTTCTAATTACAAGTAGTTTTAGCGGTTCGGTTGTGCCTTTACTCTTTTTCAAATTCACATATCCTTTCTTTATGAAATTTCTATTTCATGAGCCTATTAAAGTAGGTTTTCATTTCTGCTTCATCGGCCATCATATGTTTAATAATCTTTTTTATATCATCTGTTTTGATACTAAAAGTCCCTTTATTCTCAATGTTTACAATTGCTTCATGCATAATCTTGCAGCAATTAGCAGCGCCTAACTTGTATGAGCTATTTAGAGCCTGAACCTCTGGGGTAGAACTTAAGATTTCTATGTAGATTTTATCTAATTCATTCGTTTTTGCTAACAATTTTCTTCACTCCCTTCAACTTAAAATCACAATTTCATAAAGATTTATCCTTCATCCTCGTACCATCTTCTACCGTACTTTGCATAACCAATATTCATAATCCTGGTATAATCTCTACGCCATTTATCTCTTTCATCTTCCGCCTTCTTTATGCGGTTCTTTAACCTGTTAAGGTATTCGGGATCTTCGCCTTTATATAGTTTATCTGCCTCCCTTGAGAGAGAACGAATCAATGAATCCTTGAGGACTTTTTCATCTACGCTTAACTCCATACGCTTTGCCTTTTTTATTGAATAACATCCTTCTGCAATTACTCCAATATGGGAAGGAATATCATCTTTGACTTCTTCATATAGTGCGTGAGGAATTACAAAGTAATTAAAGTGTCCAACAAATGATTTTTTTGCTGAACTATAGAAATCAGCTTCGGACACTTTAATTTCATAACATCGCCATATTCCTTTGGTGTCGTATGTAATATAGTCAACTCTTTCCGATCCGTTCCAGCCTATAGTCACTTCAAAGCATCCAAATGTCCCCATTTTATTAGTATATGTATATAGAGATTTTTCTAATTTCTTAGTTGTATCTGTTTTAGCTATCTGTAAACCTCCTTTCTTTATGAAATTCTCGATTTATCAAATTTCAACTACGGGGATTTGATCGCCATCTTTTCTTTTTGTAAAATCCTTACACCCATAGCATTCTGTAGAAGGATTTAACCCAACGTTTCCGTTTTCGTCTCCCCATGTACATGTATGGAAATTACAAGTTGAGCCTCTGCTACCATCTTTGTATACTCTTATGTATGTATTTTTGCAAACTGGAAAACGCTGTTCATATGCTTTTAGCTGCCTTGGAGAATACATCCCATACTCTTCGTATTCTTCATCTGTTAATTCCCCTTTTGCTTTTCTAATCCAAATATCAGTTGGTAAATAAGCATTTGAACCACTATTAATCACTTTTTCCTGGCCTTCTACGGTAAAACTCTTAACGATATCAAGCAGACAATCATCGCAAATCATAAAATTCACTTCACATCCATCTAAGCTGCTACCGTATCCGAGTCTGCATAAATCGATATGATGCCACCCTTTATTATGAGCGAATGCCCAATCATCATTAGAATCCCACTCTTCATTCTTACCGCACTTATAGTACCATCTTGTTTCTAGAGTCGAATACAATACTTCGTGTTCTTCGCATTCTTCGCTTGATGGAAATCTCATGTCACATGTCTCGCAGATATAAACTTCCTTCATTTACTCACCGACTTTATTATTTTTATTTTCTTGATGCATTTTCGAAAATCTTTTGCTTGCTGCTTGACGCTGTTCTTCGCTTATGGCTCTTTCTTTACCATTGCGGAATGATACCTGATTGAATTTTAAGTCTTTGTAGTAGTGAGCGCCATCTTCTTCAACTTTGTAAGGTTCCGCTCCTACCTTTTTTAACTTAGTAATAACTTTTTGTTGGAGTGTGTATACCGTCCATGTTTTGCAGTCATCATCTGATCGAATAACTGTTTCTCTTTCCTCTGCTAATGCCATATGTATTTATCCTTTCTTTGTATAAGTTCCTTTGTTAATTTTCCTCATTTGCAACATAAGGACATTCATAGCCACAGTCTTCATTTGGGCAAGTATTCCATTCATCTGAACCATAGTTCATAATACATTGACAAAGTGGGCATTCAACAACCATTGATTAACTTCCTCTCTTAATAAAAGCTTCAATTTACTCAGACTTTTTTGGATTAACTACTTCCTCAATTTCAATAATTCCACTTTCTACAGCTAGTGCAAGATTAAAAGGCAATCTATTCATATGGCTCTCGGTTGTAATAGATGATTTATGTTTACAGTTTATCATCGAACCATCAAGATTAAATCGCACATACCCTCTTCCACATCTAATTACATATTTCTTTTCTTCGTTCAAGTGACACACCTCTTCGTTGCTCTATTTCTTGATCAAATGCTGATTTTATTCGAACTCTTTAGTTAGATCTGATATACCTAATCCACTCAATGGTTTATATATCATTCGTTCAATTATCTTTTTATTTGAAAATCCCACACTCTTTAACCTTGCAGCATGCCTTAATATCTCCATACAATCATCATGACAAATAGGATAGTAAGCAATGATACCGGCATATTCATCTGCTTCGCCTTCAAAGAGCACCTCATTTGCGTTTGCTTTGAGTTTATGCATTAATTTACTCTCCTAATTTATCTGCTAATTCAGCCAAAACATCCCCGTGACAACTTTTTGGTTTACAGAAGCATCCGAGCGTCTTCCCCTTGAGTTCATGCAGTTCGGAAAGTAGCTGCGGTTGATTCAGAATCCATTCTCGATATTTCTCAACCGCTTCCTCCCTTGTGGCTACTTTAAATTGGGCTTTAGTGTTTTCCATGTGGCTGAATGGGTTTCCCCACTTTGAACCACGACCAATATATATGTCATACGGAATCTTGTGATATTTATTTACTACAGTTGTTTTGTTCATTTTCATCCCCATCTCAACAAAGGTTCTTATTCTTCAATTAATAAGACTCATATTAAACCTTTTAATTTTTGTTTTAAGATTATTGGCTGAACATTCACCAGCCCAAGCATATGGAAATGTGTTTCTCCCTTGCTTTATTAGTTCTTCGGTAGAATATCCTTTTGTTGCTTTAATAAATTTATCAAAAGCCTCACTATTAACTCGTTTCCAGAACCAAATAATCTGATCTCCATCTTCAACACTATCGTAAATTTCGAAATCTTCATGTGGATGTTCTTTGCTTTTCCAGACCTGTCCTTTTTGAATAATCAAGGCTAGAGCCTCCTTTCTTTAATATATGATCCGATTTCACAAACACTCGATCAATTCATCTAAGGTGATTGTCAAATCATACTGTTCGCCATCATCGCTTTCACAATATAGGTAAACATCATTTCCATCAATATAGTCAATCATGCTGTAAAAGTGCTCTCCATACTTAATTTCAGCACCACACAGATCAGAAATGGTATCGTCAATCTCATCGTTAATCTCATCTAATTTTCTATACAGATCTTTTAATCTTGTTGCTGATGAATATCCTACCGTTTGTGTCAAAGAAGTCTTCCTCCTTTCTCAGTAAAAGATCGAATTTATTTAATCTTTGATTATAATCTCTATTTTTTTATCTACTAAAAATGGTAGGATGTCATTGAGTTTATATGCGCCTAATTTGTATACTATTTCATTACAGTACCCATATTCGTCTTCATTCCAATCTTTGCTAAATACACCATTGAATGATTTTCTGTGAGCGAATAAATACTGTCTTTCAAAATCATTTACTAGGGATACTACTGTATCATCACAATTCCATTCCCATCTTCCATCGCCAACGCTGTCACTGTATTTTTCGTAATGATATATAATTCCATTCATAATAAAATCGAATTTCAAATGTCTCCAATGTACCATACGATCATTGATATAGTTTTGATTCTTATCGTATATATTTAATGTCTCTCGCTTAACCTGAACACCAAACTTCTTTTCGATAGCAGATAAAAAATCATCTACTAGATGAACAAATTTAGGATATTCACCATATACATATTCACTTTCTTGACAGTCTAAAGCGTTATTGAATTCTTTCCCTGTGTACTGGCACTTATAAATCATATATTTTTTCCTCTCTTCTGAATGAAATATCAATTTCATGACTTTTCCCAACTTTGAACATTATCGCAGAAAGCTCCACAGTCATTACATTTGTATCTGCTTTCGTAGACCACTCTTCCATCTACCTTACCACCATCTTGTCTTTTGAAAGATATATTGGTACTATCGCAAAATCCACATGTAACAATGACTCCGCCCTTTTGTGTCTTGAGGTATTTCTGAAATAGTTTTATTTTTCGAATAAAAGTCATTGGTTTGCTCAAAACAAAACCTCCTTCCTTTTTTTCGTATCTTAGATTCTATTCTGGTTTAGGTGGATGATAGTGCAGTTCACCAAAACCTTCAAATGTATATCCAAAGGATTTTGTGCCTCTGTCATTGCGCTTATGTTCTCGCATCATATGTTCAAATACCGCTTTAATACAATCATCTGTAATGTCTTCACGACCGCCTGTGATTAACCCTTTGCCATTTGTTGTTGCGTATTCAATTCTATTCCCCAACCCAGTAACAACTATTTGTTTTGGCATTTTGTTCTCCTTTCTTTTTTTCAAAGTCTTTATGAAACCTTTCTTTCATCACAATCTCATCCATGTTTGATAATCTGCTTCTGTAGGTTCATAATTGTATTCTTTTTCAATTAGCCCCCGCTCCTGTTCCTGGAGTGTCGGGTAACAATCATTGCATATTGTTCTGCCGCCTCCATGAACCAATCCTCCATGAGCCGTATGATACGCTTTTCGTTCTTTGCACATTGAGCACTTCACAGGGTTATCAAATCGCTTCTTTTTTTGTAAAGCCAATATAATCTCTCCTAACCATTCTAGGACGTTCTTCTACAGAATTAATTTATCCCATTCAAATGTCTCAAGGATCTTCATCAATCTTTCTACCTTGGGTGCTCTCCATGCTGTCATTGCATATGTATGTGCATTATCCGTATAGTGATAATGGTTCAGTTTGATATGTGTCTTTGCTTCTTCTTTGGTAAGAAACATTGTGTTCTGTCTAATAAAATGCTCTTCTCGTTCTGGAATTAAATAAGCACCATCATCATAGTGTTCTTTGATCCAATCGAATGCGCTGTCCGCACAACCGATATCGTCAAACTCTTCAAGTGCATCTTCAGACAGGCTATCCTTATCTAAAATTTCTTTGAGAAAATAATCGATTTCATATGACTCTCCATCATTAGGCAGGTATACCGAATACCTTTCGGCGCTGTCCTCGGGGCAAGACACCCATCTGTAGTCGCCTACTGTCCAAAATCTTGGTGCTGCCTGACAGTCGTTCTCTTGGTTGATCAATTCAAACTGCAGATCCTTTAAGAATTGAATATCCTCTTTCATTTTATACCTTCCGAACCTCCTCTAATTTAGGTTGATAAGCTCCTCTATAAACATCATCACCTAGATCATTAAGGCCGAAAGCAAAATAACTGAATCCGTTGTATATGATTAATTCTTCGTTTTCCTGGTCGAAATATAGTGAGTATTTTTCAGTAGCATAAATTAGCTGCCTGTTGGATTTGATATCTATTTCTTTGATTTTTAGTTTTTCAGCTTGTTCAATGAGCCAATCAATATCTCTTCTGTGTAAATTTCCGAATTCATGTTGCTTTTTTACTTCTCCTAATCTATCGTACATATCTGTCCTCCTCAATTTTCTAGATAAAATCCCAGTTTTGTTAAATCTGTTTTTGTTCAAATCTCTGAATAATTTCTTCAACTACTTCGCCAATACCAGGCTCATATGTCCATTCTTCTTCATAGCGTTTTTTCGTCCATTTTAGCGCTTCCACTAGTTGTTCTCTTTCAGTTAGTAGGTAGTTCCAATATCTTTCTGCTGCATATGGGTCTCGATCTTCAAGAGTAACCATCATGCTATCCATTTCATTACTAAGTTGTTCATTCTCCGTTTGTAGTCGTTCTACTACAGATAGGAGATAGGCAATATCATCTGGAGCATGAGCGATAAATTCTCTATTCGCTAGACTCTTATCTCCACAAAACTTACTTTCGATTGTTCCGTTTTCTCTGTACTCAACCACCGAAGCCACTACATCAAATTTGTCATCGTCCGTCACTACGTAACCCGGAGCCAATCTACTATGCGTCCACGGCCCCGGCGTAGCTTCTGCCTGGCGTTGCTTTATCTCTTGTATCCGGTCATTCATTACATTTCTCCTCCTTCAACCTATCAATGAATTCCTGCACTTTTAGCCCGTATACTTTCCTGGATTCTAATGCTGCCTGGATCACATGATTAACATCACGTTTATTTTCTCTTACTTCTCTCACCATATCTTCAATCGGCGTATCTACTATGTATTTAATCGTCTTATCTCTCTTCACTGTCTCTTTGCCTTGCATACAGCACCAGAGAAGAATTTGGATTCATACTCTCCAAAGTAGCCAGATGGTTGTGATTCGATATTGAAATAGATCGACTCTATGTCATAACCTTCTGATTTAAGATGAGTGACAATTAACTCTTTGATGTCTTCAGCGCTTAATCGAACCGTAACTTTCTCTTCAATCTTCATATGTATCAGTCTCGTAAGCATCGATTAATCGTACAATGTCATCCTGCAAATCTTGCAACTTATCTTTAAATTCAAGCAAGTCGCTATAAGTTAGTTCCAAGTCATCGCTTCGGTAAAAGTCTAGTAAGTCATAAAATGCTTCCCAATTCATCTTAAGCATTATCATTCACTCCTTATAACTTTTCAATATCTTTAGCTTTAATATAGTCAACCTTACCATTTGCCATCATAACCATATAATCGAACTCGCCCTCAATACGTTTGAGAATATCAACTGACTTACCAATTTGGTCATAATGATGTAGTTTAGTGTGCTCGTTCTCAACTAGCCTTGCTTTATCAAATGTATTGAATTCCAGATGTTCTTTCAGGAAGTATCTTCGAATATCTTGCCAGTTGTTTACCCGATAGAATCGACTCTCTGTTTGATTATGTGGGGCCGAGAACAGCAATTTATCTCCAAGAAAATCATCCAAGTTGCTTGGTTTGTCATCAATTAAATAGTTAGCTCTTACTATGCCTTTATCGCGAGTGAATACAAATTTATCGGGATCAAGAAATGGGAAATGCCTCCTAAGCCAACTATGCTTTGCAGCAACATTGTTCATATTAAATGGCGCTGTGACAATGTAGATATCATAAATATCGTTAAGTTCCTGTAAAACCTCTTGACTATAATTGATAACTGGAAGAGATTCAAACAAGTCTGGATCATCCATATAACTATAAATCTTATTTCCACATTCAGGTTTGCATATGTGAGACCAATTCCACGCTGTTACTTGATTAGGCTTAATGTTGTCGTTATAGTCATAGTTGTATCGACCTACCCACTCAGTGAGTAGGTCAGCGATAACACCATCCTGGTCAACTGCAATTCTTTTCTTGCTCATTCAATCCCTCTTTCTGCTTCGTCATTTCTACCAACGCCAGTGTCCCGTAACCAACCAAATCTTTCAAAGTATCCTCAATAGACTCGTCAACCCGTGCTTGTTCGCCTTTAATTAGATTTTCAAGCCGCCGCATCTTATCGTCCATTCTGATCATTGCGCTCATAATTCCATACTTTTCAAATTGTAGACTGAATGAATTTCCGTAATCATGATTCTTTTTCTTAAGTAAGCTCTCTACGTCAGCGCAGACTTCTTCGATCCGTTGTTCTTGTGTTTTCAATTAATCACCCATTTCAAGTATTTTCACTTTAACATTTCTCTTGACTCCGAATTCTAGCGCTTTATCTAAGTCAGCTATGTAAACATCAATCTTATTCTTCTTTATTGCTGAACCTGTATCCTCAACTACTCGTTCACCGATACCATCTATGTATACTTTCGTTCCCAAGGGAAGAACTTTTGGATCGGCAGCTATTGTGCGACCTTCCTTGACTCTTTTACCCGATGCAGTAATGCCATATCCTTTATCACCCGGTCTCTTGCCCGTAGACTCATAGCCAGCAGTGTACGAAGTTAAAGTGTAGAGTTGCCATTCATCTTCTTGCTTCTGTGTTTCTTGTTTAACTGCTTCTAATTCGGAAGCAATCTTAGCTTTCGCCATTGCTATATGCATTTGTTGCTCAATACTTTCATCTATCTTAAATTCTGTATTGATCTCTTTAGTTTGAATTGTCGTGTTTTTCGCTTCTCCAACTTCTGCACTAATCAAGAATAATGAAAATGTTAGCAACATAATTGAAGATAGGATCGTCTTCCTCATTTCGACCTCCGTATTTTAGATAAAGCCCCACTATATTAGTGAGGCTTATTATGTTTATTTATAAAATCTATCTTTCATCAAAACTATGTATTAGCCAAGTGCCTTAACTTCATCTGCAAGCTCATCAAGAACGATGGACATAACCTCAACATGTGATTTATTGAAGTCGGTAACTTTTTTGCCTTTGCCGAGGTTGTTTTCGATGATCTCATTAACCACTTCACCCTTACCACTAGCATGAAGTTTCTTACCGTGCTCAATAATCTGCTTCTTGAGATCATCAAAATTCAGTTCCGCAGATGTCAAAGTTTCTTTTTGTTCTTGATAGCTCACTGCTTTAATTCCCTCGATTTGCTCCTGTCGTTCAATGGCCTTAATGATCGCATCCTCAAGTGCTTCAGCGGTGAACTCTTGCAGGCCGGTTTGGATGTAATCAAAGCGACTACGAGCAAAGAATTCCGAAGTCTCAGCCATAAAAGCAGAAGACTTAATCACTTGTCCTTTCTCGTCAGTCCCATTCGATCTAACATAAACAACAATATCGCTGTTATCGATAATTGGGGACAATGCTCTCTTGTCTCCTTTTGGCCAAACTTTCCCCTGTTTGTCTTCTGTTTGGTGTGCAATAAACACCACTGTAAATCCAGCACCAATCAACTTATCGATTTCTTCCCAGTAAGCTGTTTCATATTCCTTCCAAAGACCGAATCCATCGCGACCAGAAGCAATTGTATCGGCCTCGTATTTATCACAGATGAACTTTGCGCAGTATCTGGCAGATGCTTCAACTTCGTCAAAGATAATTGTTTGATACACTTCTTTGGCTTTCTCAACTGTTGACTTGTGGGTTAGCTGCTTATTAACTTTTTTGAAATCGCTCCAATTATTGATTGCAGCAAACGGTACACCGGCGATAGCATTAAGCCCTTTCTCAAAACCTAGGTAATAAGGCTTTTTGAATCTCGTTGCTTGCTTTGTTTTACCTAAGTTATTGCTACCATAAATCGTAATGATTTTACCTTCTAGACCTTTTGCTACAACAGATACCTGTGGATTAAAAATATCAAGTGACATTTATATTATTTGCTCCCTTATTATTATTTTAATTGTGGCTGGGATCTCCAGCCACTTTTTTTCATTTGCTGTCTATGTATATTTATTGTTAAAATGGCAAGTCGTCATCCGAAATATCAATCGGTTTCCCGTCATCGGAGAAAGGATCGTTACCTGGAGCAAATGGATCGTTTTGAGTATCAAATGGGTTAGTTCCAAATCCACCGCTACTGTTTTTCTTTTCTTTGTTTTTCTTCTTTTCTTTCATTTCTTCAATATATTTTTCTCTGTCTTTTAAAGCCTTTTTAATCAATTCCGTATCAAACGCATTATTGCTATCCTCGTCATATGGGGCAGATCCACCTTTTACTACATATTCTCGAATAGTTTTTCTATCGATTTTTTCTTGAGGATCACCAAATCCCACTTCAATTTCTTTCTTCGTAATAATCGTTTGATTCACAATATCACCATGAACAGATACTGTATTTCCTTTTTCATAATTGCTGGTTACGTAATTAACAGCTGCTGGATTATCTACCACAACGCTAAAAGGAATGACTGATCCGCCATAGATAGGAATGTAGCCCTTAATGATTGCTCGCCCAGTCTCTTCATCGTTTTTCACTTCTTCTGTTACTGAAGCTACTGCCATTTCAAATGTAAACTTAGCTTGAGGTTCAAATGGTTCTCCTTCTTTTACGCGATTAACAAAGTTAGAATTGATTTGTGGATACGAACGAAGATTATCATCCTGTCCAATATACTCGTTTAAGCGTACATTGCCTTGAGTAATCCGAACCTTATCTCCCTCTTTATACTCGTCCTTAATTGTTTTAATTCCTTTATATAGGCCGCTAATAGTTTTGTCTTTCTTGAGTTTAAAAGAGAACATATTCACAGTGTGAACTGAGTTCTCATCCACTTGGATGTCAATCTCACCTTTGATTAACTCTCTGCCATCAGGCAACGCGTCTTCCTCAATACGAACCTCTTTAATTACTCCCTCAATATGTACTGTGTTTTCTGCTTCTTGAAGTGTTTTTTCTGTTGTCATTATTTATTTATCTCTCCCATATGTATTATTTATTGTTTTAAATATAATTACATTGTTGTATCGGGAGGACTCCGCATCAGTTCTCTTATGCTTTTCACTTCCTTTCACTACGTCCTTAAAACCCAAATTTATTTGAGTTATTATCATGATTTTCTTCAAATGGAGATCCTTGAATTTTTAGTGAATCAAGATAATCTAGATCGCATAAGTTGTCCGGTAATACTGAAAATCCTGTCACTTCTAATTCTTTGATGGCAGCGCCTGTTATTAACTTTTCATTATTCTCAGTCTGTATCAGAGAAACATAATTTTTATTAAATCCATATAATTTAAGCGTCATGCCTCTGGAACAATTTAGCTTTATTAATTCTGCAAGTTTTCTATTTAATATGAATTGATACTTTAACGCATCAATATCATCTGATACTTTATTGATTATCTGCACCATAAGATAGCAGCAATCATCATTAATTTCTATCGAATCATATATTGCGTTCTGTTCAAAAATCGAGTAAGGATGACTATAGGAAAGTGTACTATCTGCTAAGACAATCTCTCTTATAACTTGTTTAACCTGGACTTGACTTTGGTAGGTGGAATAATTTAAATTCCCCTTCACTAGCACTCTTAAACCATCAATTGAATTATTATGTATATAATTAACTGCATCATAGGGAAGTAGTTCTTTATCATTTAACTCGTTACCTATATTTATTTTAATTAAATTAGTTACACTATATTGCTCGTCTTTATATGCCTCTTCCCAATTGACGAATTTAAATGTGCTTTTATCAAACTTATTATTAATTGTTCTTTTAAACAGCTTAACCTTTTCCCTCTTGGATCCCATCAGTTCCACATAGCTAAATGAGTTTTCAGCGATCTTTAAACCGAATTGAATTCTATTCCATTCAGAGTCAGTACCTATGCCTTGAGAGTATGCTTTACTATCTTTCATGCCAACAACTTTCCCTATAACTTCAAACGATCCGTATGTAGGTTTAAACTCCATAGTCCTATCTTATGTATTACATAAGTTTCATATCGCCTCCTTCAAAGTGTAGTGAATTATATGTAATCGTGCATAGCACGTTGTTTTCATAAACGCTCCTTGAGAGATTTGAACTCACGACCTAAGGTTTAGGAAACCTTTGCTCTATCCTACTGAGCTAAAGGAGCATAAGTGGGTCTTGCAGGACTTGAACCTGCGACTCCCGTGTTATGAGCACGGTGCTCTAACCAACTGAACTAAAGACCCGTTTTGATAAAACTACTATTTCATTAAGCCTGTAATTAATATATCATCTACATAATTCTTTGTCAAATAATTTATTATATTTACTTAAATTAATTTATTGAGTCGAACTTAATAGTCCGACTCCCATAGTAAATTACAATAGCGCAAGCAGTAGATCCGCATAACCGGCTCCAAATGGACATTTCCTGTATATGCTATATATCTTTGTTGGATCATCACACTTCAACTTACTAATTTTCATGGGAGACAGATTCTGTTGAATTAGATTTTCCATAGCCGCTCTTCTATCATTGTTAAACTCAGAAACAAAATCATTTACATGAATTTCACGTGTCTTTAGCAAAGTTAATCTCTTTGTTCTGATATATGTATCTATATATCTTCTTTCCTTCCCCCGACATTCTCTTTTCAAGTCATCTATCTCTTGTTCGGACTTGAAAAGGAAAAACAAATTACTCCAAAATTCATAAGCTGCAAGATTAATTTGAAGCAATTCTGCCAAATCTTCCATGTCTTCACTTCTCCTTGGGTGTCGTAATTGTTTGTTGGTTAGCTAAGCAGAACTAACCATATCTACTTAAATTGTATCATCTTGGTAACAATATGCAATTACAATCAGATTCCGCTGAATTTTTGTTGACTTCCCTTTCGTATGTAAAATGAAGGTAAAAATGTTGTCGTAGATTGTCGAATGATTCAATTACGAACATGCGTTCTTATCTGTTCTTATTATAGTATTATTTCTCTTAAAATTCAATCATTAATATTTATATATAAACTTTATATTTTTCATATATTTATCTTATAAACATTTTTTGAAATTGATCTATTTGTCACTAAAAAAGCGCTTCACATCATCAATCCTTGATCTGGCAATACCAATAAATACATTGATCCCTTGTTTAGCAAGTCTAATAATCCCATTCTCGTAATCTATATCAACATCGTGATTAAGGTTTACAATTCTCCCTCTATCAACAATGACAAAGCCATTTTCTTTGGATAGTACCTCTATAATTGCATCGCTTGTCGTGGCATAAAAATACTCAATACCATCATACGTAGTAATTACAATCTTATTTTCACCTTTTATTCTTTCTGGAACGCTCCTAAATATGTCTTTAACATATATCCATTCTGGATTTCCGACTGTATTTTTATGTAGTCTTCTAGTCACAATAATACGATCAGTCTCCAACATGAACCCTCCTCATTTTAACTAGTTTTGGTGCTGCTGAGTATACATTCACCAGCACCAAAACTTAAAAACTTATTCTTCCGGCAATTTTTCTCTACAAAAAACAGTCCAACTAGCAGTTGTAGCACCTAAAGTAGCAATGCTCGTCAACATAGTACCTAAAACTAGAGCAAACTTAATTTTCATTCTTTTCACCTCCCTTCAAGTTTATTCTCACAAGAGATAGAGATTGAAGAAAGATTGGAAAGCTTAGATATATATTTTTACTAAGCATTGCAACAATAACAATTATCAATGATATGATCTTCAAATATTTAAAATTTTCTTCTTTAATTTTAGTAAAACCGGAAATGTCACTTGGTGCAAAAATTGAAACCAGCAATAAAGAAATAAGATTCATTGATAACAATAATTCACTGAGGTAGCTTGATCCAGATAATAAATGTGAAACAAATATTACAGTCGCAATAAATAATGTCGATACTACAACGCATACATCTGCGTTTTCCAGGTGTTTACCACCAGATACAACTCTTAGTCCGCAGAATCCTAAAACTACAAACATTGCTTCGTAAAAGTAATTGAGCATTGCCGAGGATAACAATATTAATAATAATGGTAGAATGTTGGCCATCAAAAACTTAAGCGAATATTTCATTTTGCTTATACTTGGCATTTCATTAGGGAAGGCTTCTTTTAACTTAGTAGCAAGATTAAGACATAGACTATCAATCATATTCCTGTCTCATCTCCTTCCTCACTTCAAAGAGTGAAATGTTAATGGCTATCAATAACCAGAGAACTGCGGAAATAAAAATATTATTAAAAATGCCAATGTTGCTGATAAATACTGTGACTATAATCGATGTAAATATCAGAACAAGATTGGTACGCGAAATTTTAAACTTAAAAGTATAACTATATGGAAGGTTAGTCACCCAAATTCTTTTTCTTTTTAATAATGCACTGACTAGAATTGTGATAAAGTCACCACTAAATTGAAGTATATATCTCATAAATGTAGTTTCCTTCACTTCATTAAAAGACATATTAGCAACCAAGCAAAAAATCGACGTTACTACTAATGTTAATGCAATTTGTGCGACAAACCCAACGATTGTAACTCTCAGTGCTGATAATAATGAAATTCTAAAGTAAAAAATTAAAGCCACGATAAAAAGTATTATTGTAATAAGCGGCGAAATGTTTTTTAGTATCGCACTTTCGCTAAATAAGTATGTACCAACTGAGATGACACTGACAGTGAATAAGATCTCTTTCCAATACTCGATCAATCTTATTCTGAATGAATTAAAAGCGAATATGAAAATTGCCAGTCCATCTAAAACAGAAAACAAGATGTAAATGAAAGCCTCCATATGACCATTCCTCACTTTTAAAATAAATATATGTATTTCTTGACTTAAATATAACATCCATATATATCCTTGTCAACACTAAAATAAGCATAAAAAAGAAGAATAAGTTATACTTATTCTTCAGGGTAAAGTGCACGTATAGTTTCTATATTAAGGAAGTCTTTTGTGATTCTTGTTGTTGATGTGTAATCAATATTAAATTGATTAAATATCTCCGAAATCTCTTCTCTTTCGAATTTATTAGATATTTGAATTAAATCTCTGGCCATCTTTATCATGCCAGATTTTCTAATGTTCATTGCTTTTAAATGCGTATAGTCAAACCACCTAGATATATTCTTTAATCTCCTGGTGATAAGGTGGCTTGGTGCAATTCCATATTCCTTAGTATTCATATCCCCATTGCGAAAGACATATTCATTCTCTACGAGCTTGATTTCCTTACTTGTTCTTAATGTAGGAGAAAAGTCTCCATTATTTCTAGTGTACTCTGTCTCTTCTGATGCACTGTATAGCATATTCATTAATTTTGATGATACTTTAATACTTCTTCTTTCTGTATCCCCATTACTCAATAAGTTTCTAACTTCTATTACATTGGAGTTTCTATGAATATCTGACTTAACTAGGCTAAGTATCTCTGAGTACTGATGTCCCCACATGCCTTCATATAGACACTGTATTATTCCAGAATCCTGAAAATTCATAATTCTGTTTATCATATCGTTTATTTCAGCCTCTGTGAAATAGTACTTATTTGTCTGATCAATAAACTTCCTGACGTAATTCTCATCGTTTCGAATACCTAATAGTGGATTAATATTGTCTGTTCTAAGCCCTTGCTGAATCCCCCAATTTATATATTGGTTTATATGATATAGGGCATCTGAGCTCGATGAGAACGTTGTGGGAGCTAAAAAGAATAGTAATTTTTCTACTTCTTCTATGTTGAAATTATATAGATCCTTGGAAACTTGCTCTTCTATAAAAGCAGCTCTTTTTAGTATTCTCTCGTAGATTGTTTTGCTTGCGCTTGATTCTATTTGTGATAGATACATATCTTTGTGATCGGAATTGTATAGTTTATCATCGTACACCCTATTTGACACCTTTACTCCTCCTCATTTAACTTCGCCTCAAAATAACTAATTACCTTATCTCGAACCTTTTTATTATTCATACCTCTTCTATCATTCAAAAGCACTTTTAATTGATCGTCGTTAAAATCAAATTTTTCTTCAATTACGCTTCTAATATTTTTAAGTGGGATGTTATTATCGCTTAGATACTTTGCCAGAACAACATATCCAGCAAAAATTAAAGGATGATTGATATTCGTGTCTCTATATTTATTTGGATTTAATGAAAACTCATCGGGGTAAAACCCAACTAAATATTCGTAAAAACTAGACAGTTCCTTAGCCACTTCTCTAGCTTCCATCCTGGATGAAGGCTTATATACTTGATCAATAAAGTAAGACAGTGTATCAAAGGTTGTTAAATGTCCAGCCACTTCAGTAATGCGAGATGCGGAAGCAATCTTCCCTCTAAGTTCGATGTTTTGCTGCAAATCTCTAACGCTAATATCACTTAACTTTTCAGACTTAAGTTCATTTAGTCTTTCTTTTTTTACAACGTTTACAGTATTGATTTGTCCAAAATACTTTCTAGCCTTATCCGAATCGTAATTTCTAATTGAAAGGATCATCTTTTGATTTAACTCAGGATTGATTTTCACCGCTTTGGCTCCAGCTTGAAGCCGATGAAATCCGTCCAGGATCGTTATAAGCGCTCCCTCATTAAATGTAAGTATCTTTGATTTAGGGTCATAGTCAATCGCCTCTACCTCGTCGGAGTAAGCGTTTAAGGTCATCATATCTGGTAAGTATGTACCATTTAACATGTGATTACAAATATCATCTACACTTTTCTTATTTACATCTGGAATTGGTGAGCCAAATCTATCATATTTAGCACTTCGCTGAGAATCAAATTCATAGATAATAAGTTGAGAATTCATCATATCAACTAGAAATGTCATTTCTACTTCTGTAATATAATTCTCATGATCTAAAGAAACTACATTGGGTATTGCAATAGGCAGCATCATTTTTGTGTTTTTCTCACTATCTTGCTCTAGCGATCTCTTGGCTAACTTCAAATCAGAATCAGTAAACCATTCTTTTGGATCTATAGATGAATTTTTAGTTTCTTGATAGATAGCAGATGTTAATGCCCAAAGTAATGGAATATCTAATGAACTTAATAAAATATCTCCTTTACTTATCTCCTCAAATGTGCCAAGTCTTACTTTATTCTCACTTAATAATTTGTTTATCTGAAAAACAGATTTTCTCGAAGATTTAACTTCTTTAATACTCTCTTCTAACAAGGTCTCAAGTCCTTCTCTGCTTTTCTTCATTATAAATTACCCTCCCCACAGCCTTATTAACCTAATTATATTATAACACTTAAAGCCAAAAATAATACATATTCTAGAACTCTATATATAGAATATGTATCGTTTTTGGCTTTTATTTAAATATATTCAGTAACTGTGATTGGGAGTTCCCATTATATATTAACTTCTCACAAACCTGTTTCAGTCTTACCGCACTCATATTATCTAGATTCTTGATAATTCTCGATCTCATTTGTTTAAAACACTCATCGCAATACAATTCATTCCCTGTCGATGGAGTGAATTGTCGATAACAATGATCTTCAAAGCAAACTTTATCCTTTATCTTTACAGTTTTCCCGTAAGGTTTAAAACCGATTTTTTTCATAGCTAAAGACCATTCAATATTATGATTTCGCATAACATCAGCAGTTGGTTTTAATCTTAATGATTTATATTCAGATGAAGTAGGAATATATCCAAGCTTTTTAATTGAACTCTTAAGTTCATTTAGTAATTCTTTTTCAGATTGGTATTGGCTATTTGCCAACTTCACACCAGCGGCTTCAGCTGTTTCTTTCCAACCGAAATGTTTCGTAATGTACTCACTCGATGGCAATAATTTCTCACTATCATATATTACTTTAGAAACTTCTCCGAATTCCAAGTTCAAGATTTTAAAATTACTTATTGCCTTGATTTTGTTTGCTTCTAAAAGAAACTCTGATTTGTTTTTCACTTCACATTTATTTAAAAAGTCATCAAATGAAATACCTAGTCGCTGTTTTAAAGTGTCCCAGGAAGGCATGCCTTCAGCTCTATTTTTATTGTATAACTCTGCGGTGAGATAGCCTCCTGCTCGATTAGCAGCTTCTTGAACAGATATAATAAATGTCCTATTAAACGGTTTAGACATGCTTTTCATACCTCAATATTAAGTAGTTTGATCTACTCAATATAATATATACACTAATTGTCATTTTCAACATAAAAACAAGATCATTATAATGCTTCATTGGTATGTGTATCAAAAATACGGTATACGGAAGTTACAAAATTTCTAAGAGCTTCTGGATCATCACTTGATATCCCAGTCTTTTTCCATACTTCCAGCCTTGTTTTCTTATCCGATTTAATCAATTTTTCTAATACATATCTTTTAGTCTCTTTATTTTTCATGGTATATTCTCGCTGTTTTTTATTTTTATTATAATCTTTTCAATTTAAAAATTCATCCCTAAACTTACAGCAATTGCTTTTTCAATTTGAGGAGCATAGGCTTCTGGAATATTTGTTGCTTTGAATTGCAAATAGTTCTTATCAACAGTTACAATTTGTTCTGCCAAGATCGTACTATCATAATCAAGTCCGCATTCACCTGCTGACAAATTAACATGGGTAGGAATGTTTTTCTTAGTCTTACTTGTTGTCATTGGAATCCCGATAACGGTTGGCGCATACTTGTTCCCCATGTTGTTCTGTACAATCAACATTGGTCTGAGTCCGCTTTGAACGCTTCCGCGCTTTCCTCCTAGATCAACCATCCATACTTCAAGTCTCTTAACATCTTTTTTAATTTCTCTTTCTAAAACTGCATTCATATCGTCTTCATCTCCTTAATATCAAATATTATTATATGTACTTATATTTAATTTATAACTTATAAAGTAATTATACAAATATTATTGTTATGAAACAAGTAGAACGAATGTTCTATTTTCGTTTGTCAATACTATTTTAGAGGCGCAGAATTTATGGACATCAAAAGTAATTAACTTAGCATAATCTATTGACATTTTGGATATAAATGTATCTAACAATATAAGGAGGTTTCTTATGGATAGAAAAGACACATGGACTTCTGAAGATGATGGTTTGTTAGCAATCACCGTATTGGATTGTCTTAGAAACGGACAAACTCAATTAGAGGCGTTTAAGATAGTTGCTGAAGGTCTTAAAAGAACAGAGGCTGCTTGTGGGTTTAGGTGGAACAGTACGGTGAGAAAGCAGTATGGGGATCAAATAAAGGAAGCAAAGGCTATTGGACGAAAAAACAAGCCAAAAGTTGCTTCAGTAGAAATCAAAAAGAATGAAGCTATAACGATAGGATCTGTTGAAGAACCGGCCCAACCAAACAGCTTTGATCAGTTGTTTGATACTGTTATTGAAGGTATGAAAGAAATTAAATCTCGGTACAACGACCTACTCAAAGAGAATGAAAAACTTAGAGATAAGCTAATTCAATACAATACGAATGATCTTCAAGATTTGCTTATGTTGATGAGGAAAGCTGTAGACCTGGATGTTGTTAAAAACCTTATAAACGAAGAAAAGCCCACCGGCTAATGGTGGGCTTTAATTTATTCTGTTATCTCTGTCAAATCTAATCCTACTAATTCCTTTGCTTTCATAACTTTCAATACTCCAGTCATAATGAAATTATCCGACACACTTATTTCATCTTGGAACTTTGACATATAACTCGGTTTTTGATCATCAAAATATTTTAAAACATATTTTAGTGCTTCTGACTTGGTATAATATGCCGTAGCTAGATCCGATGAAGCACCCTCCAATTCTTTTTTTACGTCTTTTGGCAACTCTTTTGGAATATCCATTTGATGAAATTTGCTCTGAATTTTCTTTGCTGCATCTTTTGCTCTTTCGGTTGCTTCATATGCTGTAAAAATATCCACAGTACCATCGGCTATCCCAGCGAGTGCATTTTGGTAATTGTCCATATAGGGCTTCATTTCCCCCTCAATTGTATACATGTCTTTTTCAAATTCCAATACAATTTCCTGATATATTTCCGTTTTATCTTCCACGGCCTCAACTTTTTCTGTCGCTACTACTTCTTGTTTTTGTTCTTCTTTAACTGGCTCTACCGCTTTCTTAGCTTCATTCTTAGTATTATTCTGATCTGATGTTTTTGCTTCCGTTGTTTCTGATTTTGCAACAGTATTAACTGTATCTGTCTTAGAATCAGCGTCCCTATTGAAAAATCCAATCAACAAAAATAAAACGGCCCAAGCTACACCGAGAATCCGCATATTCTTGTTCAATGACTTCCATGAAATAAAAATCATAATAAATGGAACTAAAATCCAACCAATAACTTTTAACGGTTTCAAATATACATCCCCTTCAGAATATATTTATTTTATACCACCATTTTACATTGTATATGAGTAATTGTCACTAGAAATCAGTCTTATTTTCCCATTTCCATAGTCTCAATGAAATCTACATTTCATTGGCAATTAGAAGCCTAGTTGCTTCGCCACATATTCTCCCATTGCTGTCTCCTGCATTTCCTCCCACGAGTCAAACTTTGTTTCCTTTTTGACATAAGCATCAAACTCATCGTCTGGAATAGCTTCAAAGCCTTCTTGAGAATTTACAATGAACCCTCCGTAGGTTAAAAAGTCGTCAAAGCTTCGACGAGAAGTGTACTTTGCCATAAAAGTTTCGTTGAACAGTATTTCAAATGAGACTTCGCTTTCTTCTTCCAGATCCTTTGCTGCTTTTTGCATTTTCTTCATTTGTCTTTCAAGCTCGTCAAACCCGTCCATTTTAAACATGTAAATCGCTCCTTATTTATTTAAATTTTGATTTCATCAAACTTGCATTTGATTAAAAAAATTCAGCTGTAAGTAAGTAAAAACTGAATCTAATCCTCTATATACTCTATAATGTCTTGAATTTTACAGTTAAGTGCTCTGCAGATCTTGTCTAGGGTGTCAAACTTAATACCATCGGTGTCCTCATTATAAAGTTTCGTAATGCCATTTCTGTGCAAACCAGTTGTTCTCGCAAGATTAGCAACAGTTACTCTCTGTTCACCCATAATCCTTGAAAGATGAACCTTTATCATATGTAAAACCTCCCACAGCCTACATCAACATCGTTCCATTCTATTTTACCATCTTGCTTCGTGATAAAACATGTCTTTTATTAAATTATCGGAATACGAGTCTACTTAGCTTGAATGATTAGACCTACGATCACTTGAAAACCCTTATTGAAAGCTGGATCATTGTGCAATTTAATTTGAAAGCTTTCCTCTGACAAACCGCTCATGCCTTTAATTAACTCTTTGGCTTTTTCTGCGGCCTGTTGTCTTTCTTCATGAATAGAAACTGACGACAACTTGTTCACCTTCTCCCCATATCGTAATGAAAGAACCATTTCATTTGTTTCTTAATCTCTCAATCAGATCTTTACTTTCTTTAATGCTCGATTCCCATTCATCAATTTCACTCTCAAGTGTTCTTATTGCCCCTTCTCTTGTAATCAGTCCATATGTCCAAACCCAGCTTGACCCATTTACGTAAAGACGAGGATAATTCCAAATGTTCTGTCCTTCCTCTTGCATATATCGGATCTCATTAAGCGGCAGTGATGGCATTTCAATCTCGTATGTAAGTTTGTATGAAAGCGGACTCTTTAAGGTAAAAAGATACCTTCCATTGTCTTCTGGGATGCAATTGGCACTTTGGATATATAATTCAATTTCGCAATCATTTATATATACTAGAATATTGTTATATGCTTGTTCAAAACCATAGTCATTTGTGTTTTCAGATCCTGGATTAACACTTAACATTTTTCTCGACCTTTCTTCCTAATGTATTAATTTAATACTAATAAGTCATAGGTAATCTGGTTCAAGATATCATTCGTCTCGTATCAGGGTATTTAACTCTAACACCGTCAGGCTCGATCATCTCAAGTAAAATACATTGTCTCCCATGACTCTTGATGATATCAGAAGTATTCAGTCATAAGTAAAGCCCAACTTGATATCATTCAAGTAAATTTTTATCACCTCTATTAATTATGAAATAGCCATTTGATTAATTTTGTTGAATTTCTTCTAACTGCTTTCGAACTATTTCCAGGTGTTCTTCGCTCATGATTCTACCACCAGTATTAAGCATTAAAAAGTATCTCAATTTACTCTCTCTGCTCAATTGTTGAGTCTCAGCAACATTAATAGTATAGCGCTTAAAGTGTGATTGATCTTTAAGAGAAAGTTCTTTAAAGAAAACTCCATTATATTTAATTCTACTTTCATAAAAATCAAGGATTGCCCTGAATCGTTGTTTGCCATCTAGAATTTCATATGAATATTTAAAATCATTTTGTCTCCATTCATCATCTGATAAATGAACAAATGCAAACTTTCCAATATCAACATTATTGAAAATTGCATCAATTAATTTCACCTTATCTGATTCGTCCCATACATAATTCCGTTGATACTCAGGCTCAAAATCAACTCCAAAATAATAGGCCTTGCTGAATAATGCCTCTAGTGATGTTTGAGAATAATTAAGTCTAATATCGTCATTTTTAATGAATGAAGTTGAAATAGTATTACTTTTTCTAATATCTACCCAACGATAATATCCTTTCTGATTCTCGTTTCTTATCGGATTGCCGTAGTTATTATTCACGGAAGTATAGTTTAGTTCGATGATTTTTCCATCATGTAGAATGCTTAATACTGTGACATCTTCAAGATTCCCCAACCTAACGCTTTCTCCTACTTCAAATGAGTATGTTGGATCAGGAATCAAATGCAACCTGTCCTCTAATTCCTTTAAATGCCTTATATGATTTTCTTGTTTTAATTTGTCAGGATCATGTACAGATTTCTTCCTTGGCATTTTGTATTTCTCCCCATATTTTTATATGAAACAGTCATTTCATTCTGTTTGTCAAATGTTTATATGTAAAAGAAGTTGGATCAAGTTTCCATTTTGATTTAGCTATATCTGGCGTAAAGGGAAGCTTGTAAGCATATTGTACAGCCCATAAATCGTCTCCATCTTTTACTAACTCAATATTCGCCATTTTATAGCTAAAAGTGATCCCAAAACATAAAAATTGTTTTAACATTCTATCCACTCCTCTTAAAATAGTTATTTGATAGAATCTTCTCTTGCGTTGATAATACGATGAATCTCAGTTAAAACCATAGAGTTCTTGGGCTCTTTAGATGTCTTCACAAGTAGCGTGTCCAAATATTCAGTTGGTAGATCTGATAGAGTTACGATTTCATATGACTTACTGATTAACACGTACCTTTCATTCTGTTGAAGTAATAAATCTATTTCTTCAAATTCGGGCATCGACATGCCATACTTTATTATAATTTCTTTTTCACAAATATCATTTATTACATACCTTTCTAAACTAAAAGTCATCTCCGACACATCGGTCACCACTTTCTATATAAAATAAACCTTTCATCAGTTTTGCACTTCGAGAATATCAAAGCCCAATACTGCTTCATTAATCAACTTACTCCAAACTTCTTTAAGCTCAACTTCCTCAATCAGTCCGTCTGGAGCATTTTTTATAATCACATCAAACATCTTGCGTTCGATAATGTTATATCCATCATCATAAATACTGTCATCATCTGCTTCAAATGATCCAAAATGGTAGACCCCTGCTCCCTGAATTACGAAAATGCCACCTTCATACGTCCAATCTTTTTCGCTATACTCTTCAATTGTCATGGACTCTTGGTCATTATAAGAAAGCCAAAGCGCATCTATATGCCCTATAATTCTGGCATTAGCTTTCAACTTAACCGCATAGGTTGCACCGTACTTGCCTTTCACTTCAAACCACTTACCTGTCTCAATCCTTGTTAGGAACTCTTGTTTCACAGTGAACCTCCTATGGGTCAATTTAATTAATCTCTTGGATAATTAACTTCCATAATATCCATAAACGGAACTTTAACTATAGCACCATCATTTTGCTTAATATGCACTCTTCCTGTTCTTGAATCCATCTTGTCAGTTTGTCCACGAACAGTCTCTTCCCATCCCCACAAAGTAAGGACAATCTCAGAGTTTTCATGATATGCCTCGGTTAATTGGTTCCCCAATTCTTCAAGTACAAACTCATCTCGTGTAGGTCTTTTTGCTACTTTATTCTTTGCCATTTATTAAAATCCTCCAAGGTGTTATTAATAGTTTTGTTATTTCCAATTATACACCATATCAGATTCATAATTCTCTGCAGCCTGTATTAACTCAAACCATTCTCCGTCATGATCACGGACCCATAAACGGCCATTGTAGAGTCTGCCGGTTTTATACACTGTACATACATCCCCTGGTTCTGTTATGGACTTCTACAAGCGATTTGGTGGCTTTGGTGAGTTGATATACTCTATCCATTAGAATGTAAATCATAGCGTTGTCACTGCGTCCTTGTTGGTCAATGGTCTCAACTACTTTATCATTAATAATGATATCAAATGTATTCATTTTAAAACTCCCTTTTTATATTTATTTAAATAGCATCTTTGAACTTCATTTTTGTTGCTTGTCCACCTCTAATATGTTTAATTGACATATTATAGTTAAGATGATTTCTTACCTTCCCATACAATTCAGGATTGATGATAGGAAGTCGCTCTGCAACGTCTTTATGTATTGTACTCTTAGATGCATTCAAGCGTTTGGCTGCGTCTCTCACAGTTAGATTGTTATCCAAGATCAGTTGTGCAGTATTCAATACTCTTGCCTTGATTTGTTGATTAAATTTAATGTTATCCCTTTTCATTATACACACCTTCTTATTATATTTTTTTAATAAAATTCAACTTTTATCAAAACTCACTATCTTCTTCCTGATACCAAGTTTCATTGAAATCATCTTCATAGCCATCTTCCCAGTTATCAAGCCCATAATTAATAACACACTCCTCATTGTCTTCAGTGACAAGGATCTTAGCATCCTCCCATTCCGCACCACAAGCACAAATCTGTTCGCTACCAACGGTGATCGGAATTCCCATATATCCAGATGGACGGTCACAATATCTACATTCATAATGAGCCAATTAATCCACTCCTTTTCTTCGTAAAATAACTGTTTTATCATCTTTATTTAAAAACATGGTCATGTCTGCCTGGAACATCCTCAAGATGGAAATAAGAATATGTCTGTGACAAAATATCCTTAATCTCAACCTTCTGACGTTCAACAAAGTTTTTGTATAGCTCAATATCAAGGATTCCCTCACTCACCAGATTAGAGGCAAATTCAATTCTAGAAACAATCTCGGCTATTTCATTGCCCATTGATTTGACTTTGTTTCTTGCATATCCTGTGCAATTAATCTCTTTATTAGTTTCTTCCATGTTTACACGTTGCATCATTTATCTCTCCTTTCTTAATCAAATCCTGCTTTCCTTAAGTATTATCCGATCCAATATCCATCATAATCATAATGATTTTTACCAAGCACCTTGCCGCTAATTGTATAATAAGTTCTATTCAACTTATCAACTTCCTCCCTGGTCATAGGCCTAACATTCTCTTTTGGGAAATGCACATCATAAAATCCAAAGCCCTCACAGAAATTTCCGATATAAAAGTGTTCATCTTCAGCTCTTACACTGATTAAATCATCTTCAGCTCGACCTATATCGCCTAATAGGTGCAATGCTTGACTACCACCCTCTAGCACCATTACACGGCTCTTGATTTTGAATGCGAGAACATCGTTAATGCCTTCGGGCACTTTTCTGTTATAAACTTCTCTACTTATTCCTCGATCTTCTATGACAGGCAAATAGCCTTCTAAAATTGCCTTCTTAAGAAACTTCTTAGTTTTTCTAGACACTTCTTCAACACAAAAACCTTTCTTAGTAAAATACTTATAATGCCTAGAGCTCATAAAACTTGACTTACTCATATAATATAATCAACCTCCAACATTTTTTAATAAATTACTGTTTTTATCTACTCTCAATTTCTTCTTTTGTAGCCCACCTTGCATATCCTCGTTTTAAGAGATTATCTACAAATGGTTTATAATTCAATCCATATACCTTTCCTTCCTTCAGATCTGCGCCACGATTGAAATCTGAAAGCATTTTAACAAAATAATCGCATTTTCTCATGACTTATATCACCTCAATTCTGAATAAAATTGTTGTTTTACTAATTGTCATTGATCAATTAAATGAATGCTAAAGACTTCATTGTTAAACATGTTTGATTCATCTAATTTTTCACATAACCCATCAATAAAATCCCAATATGTTCTACTATCTTCATAAAAAGACTCTAATAGAATGATTGATGTTTTTTCTAATTGAATTGAATCTGGATTTAACTTTCCTTTATTATCAGACACAGCATTTCCACAAATTTTGAAGCCATTGTAGTCCACACAAAACTGTTTTTTCATTTTTATCACCTCATTTTGTAATCATTATGTTTATGTTTATTTAATTAAATATTCTGCCCACTACCAAGAACCAAAATAGCCCCAAAACAGTCCAGATCACAATTTTCTCAACGTTATATTTCTTTTCCATTTGAACAACCCTCCTATTCTTAAAAACCCCACGACAATTATATATCTTAACTACATATTCCTTATGGCGTACATTTTCATATAGTCGAACAAAGTATGTATCCTTGCTTCCCTCTAGGTGTAATGACTTTCTGTTATGCTGATGTGAATGAGAGAAGTGAGTGCTACTCTTCATTTTAATTTTTGTTATCATCACAACCTCCCGATTTAAGATGCTTTTGAAACAGAATAAAGCATAATGAAAAATTCTAAGAGTATAAACAATCTTCTTGTTCTTTCTGGAATAAACCATAGCGCTGCTGTTATTAGCATCAAAACAACAAAGAATATCAATACTACCGCCGGTGTTATATTTGCTTGTCCATCCTTCATTTATGTATCATCCCCTGTTATTTATTATATTATTATATTTACTTTAAATCAAGTGTTAATTGAACAACATTGCTGCGATAATGAATATTATCCCTCCTGCAATCCACAAAATAACCTTTTCTGCCTTATTATCCAAACTATTTTCCTCCTTTTGTTATGATAAAAGTGACATTTCATAAAGAGCGGATCGGCTCCGCTTGAACTGTTATTAATGCTTGTTAAACAGTCATTATGCCGATTGGTTTATCCCAGTTACACATTTCAGATTCATCTTCAATTTCTTGATAGTTATCAAACACAGCCCATGTAATCAGATATTCTTGACCATCGCCATCTATTCCATGAGCTTTATACATTGGACGCTCACCAGCAACACCATCAATAAATGGATCTTGAGTTAAGGCAATCTCTTTGCCGTCAAACATTACTTTCATTCGTTATCCCTCCAATTTGTTATTGATCTTGATTTCTTTTCAATCTTTCAACGTCCAGCTTCGTCAGTGCGCTGTCCTTGTAGACAAATTCAACGTCCTGGCGAATCCCTTTGATTTCCTCTTTGATTTCTTCTGTTTCAGTCTTTAAGGCACTAACCATATTGATTAACTGGACCGTTAGATTTTCTTGACTTTCCATACGCCTGTTGAGTAGTTCAAACTGCTTGCCCACTTGTTCAAACTGCCTTATCATTAATTCTTTCAGTTCTTTAATCTCGCTCAATCTGAACGCCTCCAGGATCTCTGTTATTAATTATATCATGCTAAATGTTATGACGAAATGCCGTTTTTATCACATGTTACTTACAACATTTGTTACAAGATCATTCAAGAAGATTTTCAAATCCCTCTCTGTCAATTTACCATCCTCTTTTTGAATATTCATTATTCCGTCAATGCAACTATTAATTTGAGCTTTGCAATATTCCTTCTTAGTCGCTTCAAGTTTGGATAATGCTTCATCTGCTTCATATTTAGCCTTAGACATTTCATTGTATGCATTCAAAACTGGGTTGCCCATTTAACTATCACTCCTCATAAAATACTTGTTTGATCATTATTGAATCTGTAATAAAGCGTACCCAACTAGTCCATAAACCAATGCCATTCCAAATAGTCCAATATTATTAGATATTCGATTCCCTATATGAGAATAGTCTTCTTTATTAAAAAGACCGATGATTCCTAATAGCAATGTCAAACCACTAAAGATAGAACAGACAATTCCTAAAATTAATAGAATGATCTCACTTCACTTCCTCCTATTATTTTGATAAATGACTGGTTTTATCATCCTTTTGGTACAAAGTACCTAAACGCTCTTTCACGGATCATATCATAATCTTTGCTGTTACATACCGCCGAACAATTAACTGCATCTTTTAATATTGTTCTTGCTTTGATCAAGTCTTCCACAAGCTTTTCTATATCTTGAATATGGATTTCTGTTATTGGTATTTTCAGAATATCTTCAACTTTCATGTTATCAACTCCCTATTTAAAATATTTCAAATTAGAAAGCAGCATTATGCATTATTGATTCTGTTATGCCTGTCCTGTTGTTACGTATATTCCCATAATACCATGCAGCCCGATGCTATGGGAATGTGCTGTTATTCTATTCCCATCTAATAACTGTTACGTTGTATCTCTCTTTCAGATCCTCAACGTATTGTTCTGCAGCTTCTTTGCTTAGTCCAACAATCGACAATTCTTCATTTCTGCCGTTCTGATCATCTCCCCATACGTCTACATCATATCCTTGCTGTTCGCTTGCCTCTGTTTCATCTGTTACTACAATGTACAACTCATCCATTATTCAACGCCTCCATATGTATTATTATTTTAATGAAGTAAGCATTTTATCAAAATTAAACATGCTCCATTAACTTATTCAGTAGCTCATTTTCGTTGTTGATTATCTCATCGTAAATATGGCTTCTCGTTTCTTTTGTGGTCATTGAATATACTTCTATCTCTCTTTTCACTTGTTCAATAAGTTGCATTAAGTCTTTGTTACCATATTCGACTTTCCAATTCCCCTTTTCATCCTGGAGACAATAAAATGAAGTGCCATCGGCATAACTTTGCCTCACAAGTTTCTTTGTCCCCATAACACTCAAGCGAATATTAAAAAGCGTATCATTGCCGATGATCTTTCTTGGATTCTCAATAATTGCACCTATCTTGAAACATCTGCCGCATGTCTCACTATCAAAATCCATATTTAACTTAATGCAACCTCCTGAATATTTCAGGTATAATTGTCCTTCTACATTGTAATATTGTCTGCCGCTTCCGTGCCTTTTTTCTTCCACCCATTCCCCATTAGACCTTTTATCAAACTCAACTACTTCAAATTCTTGTATCACGTTACCAAAGTCATCTTGGAATTTAGAAAAATCAATTTTCTCGATTGTTTGCATTTATCACAACTCCTATATATGTATTTTTATTTAATTAAGATGAAACAAGAATTTTATCAAAACAATTATCCTTAACTCTGGAACAACAACTCTGAATACTCGTCAATAAGTTTACTTCCAATTAAGCGATCATTTTTGTCTTTGTCATATTCTAATTCAGACAAATAGACTTTAAGGTCTTTTCTTTTACTTTTCTTTATTGCGTTTATCAGAACGTTAGATCCAGAAACGGCACTTTCCTCATCTTCAAAACTTTTCATTGACTGACCGCCATCCTCATCAACTAATACTATTGCATAAAGCACGCCTATTCTCATTTTACTCCTCCATAACTGTTATATTTATTTAAATACAATCCCTATATTCAAGCTTCCCGTCAAAATATTCCCTAAGATCCGATAATGTCTTTATTCCTTCTGTTAAATCGTTAAACGCTGCTTCAGCTTCTTCTGCGCTTCCAAACCGGAAGGAGAATCTATGTCGTTCCCTTGCTTTTGGTGCATATGTTCCTTCATGAGTCATTTTTGATTTTGGATAAGTTGCTAATGTATCGGCGTAGTTATGGAATGAATAGTTCTCGCTCCAGTCTTCAATTTGAATATCTGTTCCATCTGGCATAACGCCTGTTTTGATAACTTTCATATGTATACCCTCCATCATTTTTGTTTTATTAACTTCATTGCCCTTGCTCGATCCTGTACCGTTTCAAAGACAATTTCGACTTCTTCGGTAATATCTCCAAATACAATTGCTTCAGCATCCCAGAATGTCCATTCGATCCCCGATCCATCAAGTTTTTCGGTATCGTTAATATTTATCATTAGTCCGTATTCCATTTTTCTCCTCCTGTTATAATAAAATCACTCTTTGATCAAAAGTTAAACCGTTAATTCTGTTAATAAATAATTCTCCACCATCCTCGAACATCTGTATTCATTTCTTCATCTAGTTGATACAATTCCCCTTCGGAGTATCCTTCTTCAATCATTCCATGTAAATATTCATGATTTCCTTCATCCATGATTCGCTCATCATTTCCATCAAACCAAGTGTATTGGATTCTATGTTGCAATACTTCTGCTCCCATAATATAATTCCTCCTGTTATATATTTATTTTATAGCCACCTAACCGCCTGTTATAGCCGGTTAAAGCTCTAGGCTTAATGTGTACTAAATATAAGGTGAGAAATGTACAGGAGCATATTCTTTTGTTTCCCCATTATCATTTTCTATGATTAAATTTTTCGTTGGACTAATACCTGTTATTTTATAGGCTCTTCCTACAGTAAAACCAGCCCATTCGATACTCCAAGAAGCAAGTACAATATCGCCTTGTCCCCTCAGATAGTCTTTAAAAGTACAACCTATTCTTACTTTCATTTTGAATTCCTCCATTTTGATAAAATGAGTATTTCACGTACTGTTCTGTTATATGAATTTTATTAGTCTTCGTCTAACACTTCAATTACAACCTGACCACTATCAATAAAACTATCTGAGAATGAAAACTTGCCATCAATGTCAAAGAAATGATTGTTACCTTCATTGTCACGCTCAATAAACGTTGCAACCTTGGAATGATTGGGTTTTGATTTCATTGTTGTATAATGGATTAATACGTTGGTTCCATTCTCAATATTTAACATGGTCTATCCATTCCCTTCTGTTGTATAAATATAATTATTTGACTCATTCTTTTTCAATTCCTGCTATAGAGTCAAAATGTCGAATCAAATCATCCTCTTGATCTTCTCTGAAAAATTCGTCAATGGCTCCAATTAATACACCGTCATAATCGCATGGTGCTGTTATATATGTATTATTTTGAGCGCATCGGCTGCACTCACACTATTTACTTCTGTTATAGGTTTGCTGTTATGACCTGCCTTGATAATCTTTCAAATCATCGGCTGTTATTCTTGGATATCCTTCCCATCCGAAATATTTACCGTTAGTTTCTGGTAACTCTTTTTCTAAAATTTCATCGATGCTAAGATCTTCGTTTTTGAGCTTGTCCATGTTATGCATTCGCCTCCTGTTATTTATTTCTTAAAGCCATTGTATCATTAATAAATAATTAACTCAACAATTTTATTATATTTATTTTATAAAATCCATTGGACGCATAACATGCGACTTATTGTTATACGTCTTAGCATGTTATAAAGCGTTACACAATCGCTGGACGTTCGTCCCAAGTTTGACCGTTATCTATCATGTATTGCCGGTGACATGCTGTTATATTACCACTGAAACGTTCTGGGAACTGCTTGAATAGCTGTTCATTTTCCAATGGATCTAAATCACGAAAAGATGGAACAAAAGCTGTTTTATGTCGTTTACCTTTTGGGATTAATACCAAAGTACGAGACTTGACTTTGTAGCGTTTCAAACCGTCGAAACGCTCCTGTATATAAATTGCCTGTCCTGTTATGGTCTTATATCTTGTTTTTGCATATGTATAAACTACGTTTTCTATTCTCTGGGCTTGTGCCATGAATTATCATTCCTTTACTGTTATTCGTTAATCGTTTCGATTCGTCCCATTGATTCGTTAATACCATATTCCAGCGTTTCCAGGTGAGGGAAAGCGTCCAATATATATTGTACCGCTTCGTTTTTGTTATTCTCATATATACCGGTTCTACGGCTTGCAACTTTGCCGTATACGCTGTTATTAAACGTTTGTATAGATGAATGATCCCCATGATATGAAGAAGGTTCAAAGGCTTCATAAACGTTTATATTTGTTCCGATAATGTTATAGCAGTTTACAATAATGCCATTGGGCAAAGCACGGAAGGTTGACATTGTTTTACCCCATGTTATGTATTATTATATTTATTTTAATACTATTTAAACACCTTTGCAAGAACAAATAACCAAACTGTTATACATGCAATAATTGTCCAATTACGGTAAAGATATTGCTTGATCATGGTTAATTATTCGCCTCCTGTTATGAAACATTCCATAAACTCATATCATAATCGATTAATTCATTCTCTTTTAACGGTCTGTCATAAGCTACTATGCCGTGATTTCCTTTGTTATGTTCAACCTTTACAAAGTCGCTAGGCTGACAACCTATAGAAACAGGACGTAACCGCATTTCATACCAGTATAGACCGTTAGCGTCTTTATTTGATTTGTGATAATCATCTTTAAACTTTTTAAAAGTGTCTTGGACTTTATATTTATTAATAAATGCTTCATACACTTCTTTCTGTTTTAAGGTTGCTTGGAGTCGCTTGTTTTCTTGTTTTAACTCCTGCATCTCACTGTTATTGATGGATAGCTCTAACATTGTTTCGGAACTGTCTTCAATAAGTGTGTCATTGTCCATATTCACAATAGTTTGAATAGAAATATTCTTATAACCGGCAGCTTGCCATGTATTGAATAGTTCTAGAGTATCAGTAATATTCTTGCATTGACGCTGGATCATATTAGAATAATCGTTTTTAACGTCTGTATCATGCATAGTTGTTTCAATGGTATAGATTAACTGCATAGACGTTCCAAGGTTACGGTATAAAACACCATCTTTATGTTTAGCCTTGTTATAAGATAATGGAGTTACTGAAATAATATCGGCATCATTAACAAAAAGATAATCATCTGAAGAATAACAAATTTTATGCTGGGTTTCATGAAGTTCTGAGGGATGAATTCTCGCTGTTACTGTTTGTCCGTTGACAAGTGTAATTTTAACCATGTCCGTATTAGATTCGTATACGTTTCGCATGTCATTACCTCTTTCCTGTTATGTATTTTTATTTTAAACTTGAATAGCTGAAGTCTGTTATGATCTGATTTGTTTGCTTGGCATGTTCCTGGGCTTGCTGTTCGATAGTTTTTTGACCATCGATAAAGGATAATTTTTCATATTCTCCATTTTGGCGATTTTGAAAGGTGAAACGTGCTAACATGTTATAGCCCCCTGTTATATAGTTTTAACGTATTCAATCCAATCAAGATACATTTTGTCCTGTGATTCGTTATACCATTGTTGTAATGTGTTGATGATTGATTCAGGGTTAAAAGTTTGTTTACCTTCTTCTATCTCATTGAGTAGCTGCAGAAAGCCTGCTTTGCGGTCTTGGGTATGCATGAATTGAAGAACGTTGGATACCTTTCTTTGGTTCATGGCGTTTCCTCCTGCTTATGTTATTGGCTTACCATCATCAGCATATAAGTTGCCATCTTATATGGACTATCCCTGATATGGGATAGTTTCGGCTAGTGTTATGTTAATTGAATTGTCTTTATTCTTGGATTATCTCCGATTCTTTGTTCGCTTGCATGACAACGTACTGTGATACTAGAGTCATCCATAGACATTAGACCAATAACAGAGTATTTTTCATTTGTTAATTGTCTATATTCCATATCTGCAGCGTTATAAGCTTCACGTCTTTTTGTAGCTAGTTCATGATTAACAATGTGATTATCAATCAAGTTATATGTTCTATTGTCACCGTGAACATAGTAGCCATAAAACATGTCTAAGACTTCAATTGTATCAAAACTACAATTCAAGTTGTTATTGATCCATGCTGTTATACCTTCTTTTGTATAGTCAGTTAAACAACTTTTTAAATGATGTTCGTAACTTTGCTCATAGGATGGAACAACGACTTTTTTGTCTTCATATTCTGCATATGTTAATTCATTGTTGCGATACTTTTTATATAAGTCGCTGTTATATAATTCTGCTTCTTCATGTTTGCGTTTATCTTCAAAGGTAAAAAGAAAATCGACATGTAAAGCCCACTCAGAAACAACAACTAACTTGCCTTTCTTAGTTTCCTCTCTTCTTGCACCTCTGCTTAATTCGAGATAGTATTGAATTCCATCGTTATTAGTAAAGGCCGTTCTAATCCGATAGTTACCAGCGTTACTATGTTCATTTACTTCATAATCCATTCCCGCACCTTCAAAATATAATACCTTTTTCATATTGAAACATCTCCCTTTAATATGTATTAGTCTGTTATAAGACTTTATAAATGGCATATAATCATATTTACTTTATATGCCGTTGTAAAAACCTTATAAGCTATTCGACAACAATAACAAAGTCCATCCAATCATAATAATATTGTTTGTTATGGTCTCTTGTATTCTCAAATTCAAGTATGAAACGAGTTTCGATATAACCTTTCTTGTCCTTATCGTCCATCCACTCAAGCATATCCTTAAACCGTTCAGCTTCTTTTCTTGTCATGGATTGGGAAAGTAGGTCAATGAATTCATCTCGACTATAAAGCGTAGTTTTTGCAGTTTCGGGAATGTTACCTGTTACAATGTCGCTTGCAAGGTTATTTGTAACGGTATAAAGCCCACTAACAGACATGTCATTATCAGCGGTAAGGCGTTCACATTCATTCATCATAAGCGCTTCTAAGTCGCTCATGCGGTTATATTCCTTTGGATAGTCCAAGCAAGAAAGAAAGCCATAACGGTTATTTAGGTTGTGGTGTTCGATAGCAAGGGAAAGAAGTTTATTCATGGTTTATATCTCCTTCAATGTCACAGAATTTTTTACACTTTTCACATATGATAAATTTACCTTTAATATCCTGATAAACATTCTTATCGCTAACCGATTGTCCATGTTTGCAGTGTTCACATTTTTTAATCATTTCGAAACCTCCGATATATGTATTTTTATTTTATTAACGCAAGATTAAA
>RCUN01000254.1_pt1 | contig 41753 bp, 41 predicted proteins | sample 2166181 | NCBI WGS metagenome assembly RCUN01 (sample SAMN09932603, study PRJNA488358) | compost metagenome | feature: garden; material: soil; isolation source: compost soil in crotononitrile-enriched culture | place: Germany: Experimental Botanical Garden Goettingen | collected 2016-01-27 | reverse complement strand
CGCCATGCGAGAGTAGGACACTGCCAGGCACCCAATACAAGAAACCCCGCTCACTGAGCGGGGTTTTTTATTGCCTGAAAATTAGCGCATTGACTGATAATTGACCTCTAACTTTGACGACATGTTCCCTCGGTCCAAAAACCTCGACCATCTTCTGTTCGATATTTATCCATTATCGCCACGTGCTGGATATAAAAAGCACAGAATGTGATGACTCTACCTTTCTTGTGATGCCTGCTCTGCTTTAATTCGTCTGCCCACGTTCGATGGGCCAAGGAATCACAATAATCTGAGGAATGGACACATGTTCAAAAGAACAGTAACGATGATGCTGGCGGCGGGAACCCTGGTATTAGGCGGTTGCGCATCCAATGGTGGTGCAGAGCAGGCGGCAGACAACAGCGACTTCGACGGCAAGTCCATCTACCTGCGCGGGGAGATGAACGACTGGATGGCGACCGATGAGAGCAAGGTTGTCAAGGTAGCAGACAAGCTCTACATGGCCAAAGGCACCCTCAAGAAAGAGTGGGCTCCCTACAAGTTCAAGTTCGCTGACTCCGGCTGGAGCTGTGGTACCAACTTCGGCTACAAGAGCCCGAGTGACGGCGTCGCCGTGCTGGGCGGAGAGCCTGTGCCGGTCAACCCCTGCTCCAAGTATGAGGACATGAAGTTCTCGCCGGATGCCGACGGTGTCTACGAGTTCTATCTGAATATGGCGGGTGAGACGCCGAGCGTGTACGTCAAGAAGCCCTGAGATTTCCCCTCCCGTTAAATTCATCGGGAAATGAACTGGTTAAATGCCCTGGCCCAAATATCTGCTGGCCGGGGCATTTTTTTAGGATAGAATCGGCGCCCCGTGAGAGAGATACTATATATAGTGTTATCTGGTTTATATGAAATCTATTGGTTGTGTTTTTAACTCTGTCATGACGTTGTTGCATTCACATAAGGTGGCTTGAAAATGGCTAAATCCAACCCTGTTCTGGAGAGTGGACCCGGTTCTGCCCTCATCCCCATGCAGGAAACCTCCCTCGAGATCTGGGACAGCAAGTATCGCCTCAAGAGCAAGGATGGGGCGCCCATCGACGGCACCATAGACGAGACTTATCAGCGGGTTGCCCGTGCGCTGGCGGCGCAGGAGAGCGAGCCCGATGCCTGGTATGAGCCCTTCCTGTGGGCCCTGCGCAATGGCGCCATCCCGGCGGGTCGCATCACTTCCAATGCCGGGGCCTTCGAGCACAAGCCGGCCACCTCGACCATCAACTGCACCGTCTCCGGCACCATCGAAGATTCGATGGACGACATTCTCGGCAAGGTGCACGAGGCCGGCCTGACCCTGAAAGCGGGCTGCGGCATCGGCTATGACTTCTCGACCCTGCGTCCGCGCGGTGCCTTCGTCTCCGGCGCCGGGGCCTATACCTCGGGCCCGCTCTCCTTCATGGATATCTACGACAAGATGTGTTTCACCGTCTCGTCAGCCGGTGGTCGTCGCGGCGCCCAGATGGGCACCATGGATATCCGGCATCCCGACGTGATCGAGTTCATTCAGGCCAAACGGGAAGATGGCCGCCTGCGCCAGTTCAACCTCTCCCTGCTGATCACCGAAGAGTTCGTCAAGGCGGTGAAGGAGGATGCTCCCTGGCGGCTCATCTTCCCCTACACCGCCAAAGAGGTGGAGCAGGACGGCATAGCCCTGGATGATCCCGCTCAGGTGCTCTGGGCCGACTGGCCGAACAAGGAAGGAGTGGTGATCAATGCACTGGGGCAGGTGGCCTGCAAGGTCTACAAGACTCTGCCTGCGCGCAAGCTGTGGAACGTCATCATGACCTCTACCTATGACTATGCGGAGCCCGGTTTCATCCTGATCGACAAGGTCAATCAGATGAACAACAACTGGTTCTGCGAGGAGATCCGTGCCACCAACCCCTGTGGTGAGCAGCCCTTGCCCCCCTATGGCGCCTGCCTGCTGGGGTCGGTCAATCTGACCAAGTTTGTCCGCGAGCCCTTCACCGAGCGTGCCGCCTTCGACTGGCAGGCGTTTCGCAAGGTAGTGGCCATCTTCACCCGCATGCTGGACAACGTGGTGGAGATCAATCAATTGCCGCTCCCTAAGCAACGCGAGGAGATCACCGCCAAGCGCCGCCATGGCATGGGCTTCCTCGGCCTGGGGTCGACCCTCACCATGCTGCAGATAAAGTACGGCTCTGCCGCTTCTGTCGCCTTCACCGAGCAGGTCTCCCAGGAGCTGGCGATGACCGGCTGGCAGGAGTCCCTGGCGCTGGCGAAAGAGAAGGGCCCTGCCCCCATCATGGAGCAGGAGTTCGAGGTGACCGGCAAGATGCTGCGGCTGCGCCCCGAGATGGCGGCCGATGGCATCAAGCTCGGCGACAAGGTGAAGGGCAAGGTGCTGCATGCGCGCTACAGCCGCTACATGCAGCAGGTGGCCGAGGTGGATCCCGCCTTGGTGGCCGCACTGGCCGAGGTGGGTGGGCGTTTCACCCACCACAGCAGCATAGCGCCGACCGGTACCATCTCCCTGTCGCTTGCCAACAATGCCAGCAACGGCATAGAGCCGAGCTTCGCCCATCACTACAGCCGCAACGTCATCAAGGCGGGCAAGAAGAGCAAGGAGAGCGTGGATGTCTACTCCTTCGAGCTGCTGGCCTACCGGGAGCTCATCAACGCCGACGCCATGCCCTACACCGAGGATGAGGCCTGCCGTCTGCCGGATTACTTCATCACCGCCGACGACATCAGCCCGGCCCAGCACGTGGACATCCAGGCCGCGGCCCAGCGCTGGATAGATTCGTCCATCTCCAAGACCGCCAATGTGCCGACCGACTTCCCGTTCGAGCAGTTCAAGGACATCTACATGTATGCCTCGGACTCCGGCCTCAAGGGCTGCACCACCTTCCGCTTCAACCCCGAGGCCTTCCAGGGGGTGCTGGTGAAGGAGAAAGATCTGGAGAACACTCAGTACGAGTTCACCCTGGAGGATGGCTCCGTCATCACGGTGAAGGGGAATGAAGAGATCGAATACGATGGCGAGCTGCACACCGCCGCCAACCTCTATGACGCCTTGAAAGAAGGCTATTACGGCAAATTCTGAGAACAGATTATGGTCAAGAAGATCGACAGGAAAATCGTCGCCTACAAGGTGAAAACCCGGGATGAGCCGCAAGAAGCGCCAGCTCCTCAGGATGACGTGGTGCATATGCACGAGACGGTACTGCGTCCGGAGCGGCTGATGGGCACCACCTACAAGCTGAAGACGCCGGAGCATGTCTCCGAGCACTCGCTGTTCATCACCATCAACGACATCATTCTCAACGAGGGCACGGTCCACGAGACGCGCCGTCCGTTCGAGATCTTCATCAACTCCAAGAGCCTGGAGCACTACCAGTGGATAGTGGCGCTGACCCGCATCATCTCGGCGGTGTTTCGTAAGGGCGGGGATGTCACCTTCCTGGTGGAGGAGTTGCGGTCCGTGTTCGATCCCAAGGGGGGTTACTGGAACAAGGGCAAGTATGTGCCGTCGCTCATCGCCGAAATTGGCAACGTGATCGAGACCCATCTCACCGAGATCGGCATGCTCAAGGCCACCGGGCTGGATGAGCACCAGCAGGCGTTTCTGGCCGAGAAGCAGGCACAGATCCAGGCCGAACAGGAAGCTGACGTCCAGCTGGCAGGCAGCGGCTTCCCGGCCAGTGCGGCGCTCTGCTACAAGTGCCACACCAAGGCGCTGGTGCAAAAGGATGGCTGCATGACCTGCCTAAACTGCGGCGATTCCAAGTGTGGCTAGCAGGTGCGGTTAGTCCGATACGCAGTGTGAAAAGACCGGCCTGTGGGCCGGTCTTTTCTGTTGGGTGTTTTCTGTTCAGTCGGTCGCGGGAGCCAAAGGGATTTGTTGCACGCTGGTAAATTCGGGCGTAGCGTTGGGGGTAATAAAACTGTCACGGCCGTGTGGTTTCAATGACATCTGAGATTCACACACGTGGCACCTTCAGTGCCAAGGAGGATGCTTATGGACAACACGGACCGAAAGCTGTTTATCCTGGATACCAACGTTCTGCTTCACGAACCCCTCGCCATTTACTCCTTCAAAGAGCACGACGTGCTCATCCCCATGACGGTGCTCGAAGAGCTCGACAACATCAAGGATCGCCAGAAAGACGTCAGTCGTGATGCCAGGGTCGCCATCCGGGCGCTGGAAGACGTGTTTCGCGACGCCAACCCCGAACAGATAGTGCAGGGGGTGGCCCTGGCCGGCGAGGCGAGCGGTCATATCTCCATCTTCAGCGATCACCACCTGCCCCAGGATGCCGAGGTGTTCACCGACAAGGAGGCGGACAACCGCATCATCAACGCGGCCCTCTACCTGCAAAAGCATGAGATGAAACGCCAGGTGGTGCTGGTTACCAAAGACATCAACATGCGCCTCAAGGCCAAGGGGGCGGGCCTTGCCCATGTGGAGGATTATCGCAGCGACCAGCTCATCGACGACATCCGCCTGCTGGCCAAGGGCTTCCAGGTGGTGCCCGGCAGCTTCTGGGAGCGGGTGGGCGAGTGCGACAGCGAAACCCATGGCCGCGATACGGTGCACGTTATCGATGCCAACCTGTTGGAGGGGGTACACGTCAACCAGTACCTGCTGGACGAGGAGAACTTCTTTGCAGCCAGGGTGCTGAGCCACGACGGCAACAAGATCCGTCTCAAGGATCTGGGTCGCGAGCGGCTGATGTCACGCAAGGCCTGGGGGGTACACCCCAAGAACGTCTATCAGGGGATGGCGCTGGATGCCCTGCTGGATCCGCACATCGACCTGGTGATCCTGACCGGCCCGGCGGGCTGCGGCAAGACATTGCTCGCCATGGCGGCTGCCCTGGAGCTGGTGATCGAGAAGGGGATCTACGAGAAGGTGATCGTCACCCGTAACACCCCGGAAATCGCCGAGAGCATCGGCTTCCTGCCCGGTACCGAAGAAGAGAAGATGATGCCCTGGCTGGCGGCGGTGACTGACACCCTGGAGGTGCTGCACAAGCAGGACGAGAACATGAGCGGGTCCCTCAGCTACATCATGGAGAAGGCCAACATCCAGTTCAAATCGGTCAACTTCATGCGCGGGCGCAGCATCCAGAACACCTTCGTGCTGCTGGACGAGTGTCAGAACCTGACCGCTTCCCAGATCAAGACCATCATCACCCGCTGCGGCGAAGGGACCAAGATCGTCTGCTCCGGCAACCTGGCGCAAATAGACTCCAACTACCTGAGCCCGGTGACCTCAGGGTTGACCTACATAGTCGAACGGTTCAAGGACTTCGACGGCAGTGCCAATATCTTCCTGAACGGGGTGGTGCGCAGCCGGCTGGCTTCGTTCGCCGAGGAAAATCTCTGATTTAACGCAATCTCTGCATGAGAAAGGGGAAGCCGGACGGCTTCCCCTTTTTTGATCCCGTTGCCGTCATTACCCTTGTGTGCGACCAAGGTAACGTAGCAGCCCGGGATGCTCGCTGTCTTGCAGTATGTCGGGTTTGCCCTGCAGGGCGATGCGCCCTTCGTCCACGAACAATACCTGATCGGCGATGAGCTGGGCATCCTCCGGGTTGTGGGACACCATCAGCACAGTGATGCCCTGCTCGCAGGCAAGCTTGGCCACTTCGGCCAGCATCTCCCGGCGCAGGGCGGGATCCAGGGCCGAGAAGGGCTCATCCAGCAGCAACAGCGGTTTTCCCCGCACCAAGGCGCGGGCCAGCCCGACCCGCTGTTGCTGGCCACCGGAGAGCTGCTCCGGCAGGCGCGTGAGCATGTCCCCAAGACCGACCCGCTCTGCGCCCTGCTTCACCTGCTCGCGCTGTGCCGGACTCAGGCGCAGGCCCGGGTGCAGGCCGATGGCAATGTTGTCGAACACAGACAGGTGCAGGAAGAGGTTGTGATCCTGAAACAGGGTGGTGACAGGGCGCTCGGCCGGACCGAGCGGCAGCAGATCGACGTCATCGAAACTGAGGCGGCCGGACTCCACCGGCACGAAACCGGCGATCATGCCGAGCAGGGTGGACTTGCCGGCGCCGCTCGGCCCTATCAGGGCCGTGATCTCCCCTCTGGGCAGGGTGGCGCTGAAGCTGACGCGCCAATCCGGGTAGCTGGTGACCAGCTCATCGATGTTCAGCATTTTTTCCTCCAAGACCCCGCTCAACCAGCCAGAACAGGGAGAAACAGAGCGTGAGCAGCAGCAGGGCGGTGGCGGCCGCCTCGGTGAGCCGGTAGCTGCCGAGCTGCTGATAGAGCAGCCAGGGTAATGTGGTGAGGGCCTGGCTGCCGAACATGGCGATGGCGCCGAGATCCCCGAGGGACAATATCATGGAGAGCGCCATGGCGAGCGCCAGCGGGCGGCGCAGCAGCGGCCACTCAACCAATCGCAGGCGATGCAGACCGCGCACCCCCAGGCTGTCCGCCAGCCGGTCATACTGACGCACCACCAACTGCATGGGGGCGCTGAGGGTGCGCAGCACATAGGGCAGCGCCATCAGGGCGTTGACCAGCACCACCAGCCAGGGGCCCAGAGCAAAGACATCGGTGAAGGGCATGAACATGATGAACAGCCCTGTGCTCAGCACCACTGCCGGGATCATCAGGATCATGGAGCCGCTGGCCTCCCACAGGGCGGCGGCCCGCCGCTTGCGCCCGCGCACCCTCAGGTGGCGGCTGGTGAGCAGCAGACCGGCGCCGAGCAGGGTCGCCAGCGACCCGGCCGCCAGGGCGATGGCCAGGGACTGGCCGCCCGCCTGCCACAGTTGGAGGGATGCCAGCGCCGTCAGCAGGCCGGGGTTGAAACCGGCCACGACTATGGCTAGCAGGGGGGGCAGGAAGATGGCAAGCCCGGTGGCAAGGGCCAGCCCATCCACCAGGCCTGTCCCCGGCTGATGGCGATCCGGCCTCAGGCAGGGGCGGCGGCTGGTGAGACGGCTGGCCGGGGTGGTCTGCAGCCTGTGTTGCAGCAGGAGCAGGGCGACGGTCAGCAGCAGCTGTACCAGCGCCAGTCCGCCCGCGGTGGCGAGATCGAAATCGAAACGCAGTGCCTGATAGACGGCCACTTCCAGGGTGGTGGACTTGGGACCGCCGCCCAGCGCCAGCACTGTGGTGAAGCTGGTGAAGCAGAGCATGAAGATGAGGCTGGCGAGCCCCGGCAGTATGCCGCGGATGAGCGGCCACTCCAGCAGCCGGAAGATGTGGGATGAGCGCATGCCGAGCTGGCTGGCGAGGCGCCAGGAGGTCTCAGGGACGCTCTCTATGCTCTGCAGCATGAGGCGCGCCGCCAGCGGCATGTTGAAGAACACATGGGCCAGCAGTATGCCGAACAGGCCGTACAGGTAGTTGCCGGGATCCAGCCCCAGGCCGCGCAGCAGCTGTGGCAACCAGCCCTGGCGACCGTGTACCGCGACCATGCCGAAGATGGCGATGATGACGGGCAGCACCAGGGAGAGGCCGAACAGCTTGAGCAGCAGGGCTCGGCCGGGGAAGCGGCGCCGCGCCAGGGCACGGGCCACCGGAATGGCGAGCCCCAGACTCAGCAGGGTGGAGAGCAGGGCCTGCCCCAGGCTGAAGCCCAGCACATGGCGCAGATAGGGATCGGCCAGCAGGGTGCGGGGAGACAAGGTGCCCGCCTGCCACAGCAGGGCCGCGAGCGGCCCGAGGGACAACAGCAGGATCAGAAAGGTGGCCGCACTGCCTGGCAGCCACCAGAGGGAACGAGTGTCTGCGTTCACTGGGTGACGGCTTGCAGCCATTCGCGGATCCAGTTCTTGCGATTGGCGGCCACTTCATCAGAGGTGAAGCTCAGCGGCTTGGCGACCGTGATCATCTGCTCGAAGCCCTTGGGCAGCGGCTGGTCGATCACCGGGTACATCCAGTTGCCGGCGGGGATCTCCTGCTGGAAGGCCGGGCTCACCATGAACTGCAGGAACTGGTCAGCCAGCTTGTCCTGGGCAGCGTTTTTCAGCTTGGCGGCCACTTCCACCTGACGGTAATGCCCCTCTGCGAAGGCGGCCGCCTGATACTGGGGTTTGTTCTCGGCGATCAGGTGATAGGCGGGGGAGCTGGTATAGGAGAGCACCATGTCCGCCTCGCCGTCGAGGAACATGCCATAGGCCTCCGACCAGCCCTTGGTGACGGTGACCGTCTTTTTGGCCAGCTGTTCCCAGGCGGCGGGTGCCTGATCGCCATAGACAGACTTCATCCAGAGCATCAGCCCCTGACCCGGGGTGGAGGTGCGGGGATCCTGATAGATCACCTTGAGATCCTGGCGTTCCACCAGCTCTTTCAGGCTCTTGGGGGGCTGCTTGAGTTTGTCCTTGTCGTAGACGAAGGCGAAGTAGCCGTAGTCATAGGGGACGAAGGTGTCATCCTGCCAGCCACCCGGTACCTTGAGGGCGTCCAGCCTGGTGTGATGGGGGGCGAACAGGCCGCTCTGCTTGGCCTCGCTGACCAGGGCATCGTCCAGCCCCAGCACCAGATCTGCCTTGCTGTGCTGACCTTCCAGCCGCAGCCGGTTGAGGATGGCGACACCGTCTTCAAGGGCCACCAGATTGAGGGTGCAGCCGCACTCCTTCTCGAAGGCCTGCTTTATCTTGGGACCCGGGCCCCATTCGGCGGCGAAGGAGCCGTAGGTGTAGACGGTCAGGGTGTCAGCGGCAAATGCCTGGGCAGAGAGCAGGCCGGTCGCGAGCAGCAGCAGGGTCTTCATCAATGGCACTCCTGTGAGTACTGAGGTGCCATGGGCAGCGGTCTGCGCATCAATGGCACCTCTCTTGTGGTGAGGGCCAGCGGATGAGGGCGCAAAAAACGCGCGCCATGCCTCAAATTCCTCCGCCAGCATTATCTGGATCAGGTTCACGGGTATAATCTCAGCGGTAAACCGCACCCCGTTTGAGCAACGAACCGCATTGTATTGACCTTCTTTGGGGGAGGCCAGCACTATGTTTCAGGGGCCGCGCCGTGCGAGCCACCACCAAGGAGGATGCCCCCAGTGATCACCAGCACCAAGGAAAGACGTGCCTTCCAGCGCATGGTCATCAACGCCCCTGTCACCCTGTTCCAGCACCCGCAGGTGCTTGAAGGAGTCTGCCGGGATCTCAGCGCCAATGGCATGGGGGTCGAGGTGAACGAACACGGGTTTGATCTGGCCCAACCCATCCGGGTGAGCTTGGCCACCAGCAGCAACCTGCTGCCCCCCTTCGAGGCCCAGGCCCGCATAGTGCGGGTGCTGGAGGAGGAGGGCGGACTCTTGCTGGCCCTGGAGTTCCTGCCGTTGACCTGAGTCCGCACGCCACCCTGTTCCATCGACCAGCCACCGGCTGGTCGATGCATTTTCGGCCCGGGCCAACCTTGCCTTCCTGCCCGGATCGCCGCTCCGGGTGCGACTCAGTGGCTGGCCAGCACGGGTTGGACGCTCAACTGCTTGCTGTCGACCAGCGTCTTGCTGGTGGCGGCGATCTGGCCCATGGGGAGCTGGGCTGGGCCGGTCGGTTCCAGCAGCAGATAGGTTTCCCCTTGCCAGCTCAGGGTCGCCTGACCCGGGCCAGCCGGCAGCGCGACTCCCAGCAGGGCATGGCCCGGCACGAACACCATGGCCTGCTTCAGCTCGGGAAAGCGCTGGGCCAGCAGGGCCGCCATCAGGGTCACCTTGCTGTCGCAGTCCCCCCGGTTCTGCTCCAGCACCTGGCGCGGGCTCAGAAAGCCCTTGCCCGAGCGCCCCGACTGGCTGTCGAGCAGCTGATAAGGGATGGCCTGGATGAAGTCGAGCATGTGCTCCACCGTCTTCTGGCGCGCCTCTGTCTCTGTGGCGCCCTCCTGCCTGAGCTGCTCGGCCAGGGGCGCCAGTTCGGCACGGCTCTCCAGGGCGATGCGCACATGATCCTGCTTGATGGCGGGGGCGCCGTCGGGCGGGGTGAAGGGCTGGAAGTAGTGCTGCTTGAGCCACTCGGCCTCCAGTCTGGCCTGCTCCGGCTTGACCCATAGCGAGGCTTCCCTGGCCTTGTCGGCGTTGCGGCTCTTGAGGCTGAGGGCGAGGCTGGGGCGAGAGAGGGAGAACTGCACCTCGGGGAACTCAAGTGCAGCCTGCTGCAGCAAGCTCTGCAGCACCTCCTCCTGCATCCTGGCCGGGCGATAGGCGATGAGCGGTGGCAGCTTGCCCGCCTCCAGCCGGTAGCTGAGTTGCTGGGCCTTACCTTCCCTGTCCTGCCAACCGACGTTGAGCTGGCCGCCGTTGCTGTTGAAGTAGGTCTGTCCGGCGCTGGCCGGCAGCGCCAGCCAGAGGCCGCAGAGCAGGGGGAGGGCGATCGTCATCTTCATTTAGGTGTCCCGTCGGGCATGCAGAAGTGGCCGGCCACACGTGTAGCCTGGCCTGACAATAAAACAGGGAGCCTCGGCTCCCTGTTGATTCTACTCGCTTTCTTGTCGCAGGCTCGTCAAATCCAGCTCGGCTGCTTCGCCTCGAAGGCGCTGATGGCGGCCTCGTGTTGCAGGGTCAGGCCGATGGCATCCAGTCCGTTGAGCAGGCAGTAGCGGCGGAACTCGTCGATCTCGAAGCCGAACGTGAGCGCGCCGGCGCGCACCTGGTTCGCCTCCAGATCCACGTCGATCTCGATACCCGGCTGGGCGGCAACCAGCTGGAACAGGGCCTCGACCTCTTCTTCTTTCAGGCGTACCGGCACCATGCCGTTGTTGATGGCGTTGCCGTAGAAGATGTCGGCAAAGCTCGGGGCAATGATGGTCTTGAAGCCGTAGTCCGCCAGCGCCCAGGGGGCGTGCTCGCGGCTCGAGCCGCAGCCGAAGTTCTCCCGGGCCAGCAGTATGCTGGCACCGGCGAATTGCGGCTGGTTCAGCACGAACTCGGGGTTGGGCTGCTGGCCGGCATCGTCCAGGAAGCGCCAGTCGTGGAACAGGTGCTTGCCAAAACCGATGCGGTTCACCTTCTGCAAAAACTGCTTGGGAATGATGGCGTCGGTGTCGACGTTGGCGCTGTCGAGGGGGACGACGATCCCCTTGTGTTGCTTGAAGCCTGTCATCTTGTTCTCCTCGTAATTACAGCGCACGAATATCGGCGAAACGGCCGGTGACGGCGGCGGCGGCGGCCATGGCCGGGCTCACCAGGTGGGTGCGGCCGGCACGGCCCTGACGTCCTTCGAAGTTGCGGTTGCTGGTGGAGGCGCAGCGCTCCCCCGGTTGCAGCCGGTCGTTGTTCATGGCCAGACACATGGAGCAGCCGGGCAGGCGCCACTCAAAACCCGCCTCGAGGAAGATCTTGTCCAGCCCCTCGGCCTCGGCCTGGGCCTTCACCTGCTCGGAGCCCGGCACCACCAGGGCCTGTACCCCGGCGGCCACCTTGCGGCCACGGGCGATGGCGGCGGCGGCGCGCAGATCCTCGATGCGGCTGTTGGTACAGGAGCCGATGAACACCTTGTCGATGGTGACATCACAGAGCTTCTGGCCCGGTTGCAAGTCCATGTAGGCAAGCGCCTTGCGGGCGGACTGCTGCTCCATCAGGTCGGCAAACGACTCCGGCGCAGGAATGGGTTCATTGACGGCAATCACCTGGCCCGGGTTGGTGCCCCAGGTCACCTGAGGGGCGATGGCGGCGGCGTCCAGCACCACTTCGGCATCGAATCTGGCATCGGCATCGCTCTTGAGGGTTTGCCAGTAGGCGATGGCCTTCGCCAGCGCCTCGCCGGTGGGGGCGAATACCTTGCCGCGGATGTAGTCGATGGTGGTCTGGTCGGGGGCAATCATGCCCGCCTTGGCGCCGAGCTCGATGGCCATGTTGCACACCGTCATGCGCCCTTCCATGGAGAGACCCCTGATGGCATCGCCTGCGAACTCCACCACGTAACCGGTACCGCCGGCAGCGCCGACCTTGCCTATGATGGCCAGCACCACGTCTTTCGCGCTGATGCCATCGCTCAGCTTGCCGTTGACAGAGATACGCATGGTCTTGGCCCGGCCCTGCTTCAGGGTCTGGGTCGCCATCACGTGTTCCACTTCGGAAGTGCCGATGCCAAACGCGAGCGACCCGAAGGCGCCGTGAGTGGCGGTGTGGGAGTCGCCGCAGACGATGGTGGTGCCGGGCAGAGTGATGCCGAGCTCGGGACCCATCACGTGGACTATGCCCTGGTATTTGTGGTTGAGATCGTAGAGACGGACCCCGAACTCCTTGCAGTTGGCGGCCAGAGTCTCCATCTGGATGCGGGCCATCTCGCCGGAGGCGGCGATGTCCTTGGTGGTGGTGGAGACGTTGTGATCCATGGTGGCCCAGGTCAGATCCGGGCGGCGCAGCGGGCGCTTCATGGCGCGCAGGCCGTCGAACGCCTGCGGGCTGGTCACTTCATGCACCAGGTGGCGGTCGATGTAGATGAGGGGGGTTTCCCCTTCCACTTCCCGGACCACGTGGGCGTCGAACACTTTCTGATAAAGGGTCTTGGACATTGCTCTGTATTCCTTGTTATGTGCTGCGTAGCTCAGATCCGTGCGGCTATCTGGCTGCCCATCTCGGCGGTACTCTGCACCGGGTGCTGTGCGTTACCCTGATGCAGATCGGCGGTGAAGTAACCCTCGGCCAGAGCCTGGGCCACGGCCTGCTCTATGGCCTGGGCGGCGGCTTCCTGGCCCAGGCTGTAACGCAGCATCAAGGCGGCGGAGAGGATCTGGGCTATGGGGTTCGCAATGCCCTTGCCGGCGATGTCGGGGGCCGAGCCACCGGCCGGCTCGAACAGGCCGAAGCCGGATTCGTTCAGGCTGGCGGAGGGGAGCAGCCCCATGGATCCGGTGATCATGGCGCACTCGTCGGAGAGGATGTCACCGAACAGGTTGGAGCAAAGCAGCACGTCGAACTGGGACGGATCCTTGATGAGCTGCATGGTGGCGTTGTCGATGTACATGTGATTCAGGGCCACGTCCGGATAGGACTTGGCGACCTCGCTGACCACCTCGCGCCACAGGATGGAGGAGGCGAGTACGTTGGCCTTGTCGATGGAGGTGACCCTGGACTTGCGCACCCGGGCCGATTCGAACGCTATCTTGGCGATGCGCTCGATCTCGAAGCGGTGATACACCTCGGTGTCGAATGCCTTCTCCATGGCCCCTTCCCCTTCGCGCCCCTTGGGCTGGCCGAAGTAGATGCCACCGGTCAGCTCCCGCACGCAGGCGATGTCAAAACCGCGATCCGAGATGTCGGCACGCAGGGGGGAGAACTGCTCCAGGCCGGTGTAGATACGGGCCGGGCGCAGGTTGCAGAACAGCTTGAAGTGGGCGCGCAGGGGCAGCAGGGCGCCGCGCTCCGGCTGATCGTTCGGTGGCAGGTGCTCCCACTTGGGGCCGCCGACCGAGCCGAACAGCACGGCATCGGCCGCTTCGCAGCCCGCTATGGTGCTTTGGGGCAGCGGGGTGCCGTGGTTGTCGATGGCGATGCCACCCACGTCGTGGCGATCATAGTCGAGGGAGAAGCCGAATTTGGTCTGCACCTTTTCCAGTACCTTGATGGCCTCTGCCATCACTTCCGGGCCAATGCCGTCCCCCGGCAATACTGCGATCCGATAACTGCTCATACTCTCTCCGTCCTGATGTTGTGATTGCATTCCATCCGTTCAGCGAGCCGATCGCTGCTCAGACGGTTTCCGATTTGGTGTTGTTTTTATGTCCCATCTGCTCAGTGAACCGATCACTCACTGTTCAGACGGTTTCCGATTTGATGTTGTTATTGCGTTCCATCTGCTCGGCGACCTGATCGGCGCGCCAGATGCTGTTGATGACATGGACCAGGGCCTGGGCCGAGGACTCTATGATGTCGGTGGCCAGCCCCATGCCATGGAATTTGCGGCCCTTGTATTCGGCGACGATGTCGACCTGGCCGAGGGCGTTCTTGCCTTCCCCCTTGCCCTTGAGCTCGTACTTGTCGATGCGGATCTCGTAGCCGGTGATGCGGTTGATGCACTGGTAGACAGCATCCACAGGGCCGTTGCCGGTGGCCGCTTCGCAGATCAGATCCTGACCCACCTTGAGCTTGACCGAGGCGGTGGCCAGCACAGAGCTGCCGCTCTGCACCCCGAGGTACTCCAGCTTGAAGTGCTCGGGCTCCTCGTGGATCTGGCTGAAGAAGGCCAGCGCCTCGAGATCGTAATCGAACACCTGTCCCTTCTTGTCGGCCAGGACCAGGAACTTGCCGTAGAGGTGGTCGAGATCGTAGCTGCTCTCGGCGTAGCCCATGCTCTCCATGCGGTGCTTGATCACGTGGCGGCCGGAGCGGGAGGTCATGTTGAGGTTGTTCTGGGTGAGGCCGATGCTCTCGGGGGTGATGATTTCGTAGGTGTTCTTGGCCTTGAGCACGCCGTCCTGATGAATGCCGGAGCTGTGGGAGAAAGCGTTTGCCCCGACGATGGCCTTGTTCGGCTGCACCGGCATGTTGCATAACTGACTGACGAGCGTGCTGGTGCGGTGGATCTCGTTGTGACGGATGTTGGTGTGCACCCCGAGCAGGTCGGCGCGGGTTTTCAGGATCATCGCCACCTCTTCCAGGGAGCAGTTGCCCGCCCGCTCGCCGATGCCGTTGATGGTGCACTCGATCTGGCGCGCCCCCATCTGTACGGCACCGATGGAGTTCGCCACCGAGAGGCCCAGATCGTCGTGGCAGTGCACCGAGATGATGGCCTGGTCGATGTTCGGCACCCGGTTGAACAGGGTCTGGATGATGCCGGAGAATTCGGTCGGCACCGTGTAGCCCACGGTATCCGGGATGTTGATGGTGCGGGCGCCCGCCTTGATGGCGGCCTCCACCATGCGGCAGAGATTATCAATCGGCGTGCGGCCCGCATCCTCGCAGGAGAACTCCACGTCGTCTGTGTAGCGCAGGGCGTGCTTGATGGCGCCGACACCCATCTCCAGCACGTCTTCGAAGCTCTTTTTCAGCTTGCTTTCGACGTGGATGGAGGAGGTGGAGATAAAGGTGTGGATGCGGAAGGCGTCGGCGACCCGCAAGGCTTCGCCGGCGGCATCGATGTCTTTGGGCAGGGCGCGGGCGAGGGCGCAGACACGGCTGTTCTTGATGTGGCGGGCTATGGTCTGCACCGATTGAAAATCACCGGGGGAGGAGACAGGGAAGCCCACTTCCATGATGTCGACACCGAGTCGTTCCAGCGCCTGGGCAATCTGCAGCTTCTCCTTGACCGTCAAGCTGGCCGACAGCGCCTGCTCGCCATCACGCAAGGTGGTATCGAATATGATGACTCGATCTGACATGTGACTTCCCTCTTCCTAAGTTCGGTGCGTGCATCCTGCATTGGCATAAAAAAACCCGTGCGGGGTGCACGGGTTTTTGTAAATTCCGGCTATGCCTTAGCCCGGCTACAAGGATCCCGCGCGAGAAGTCGCGATTAGGGGGAGCAGTAGTAGCGGAGCGGCAATATGCATGATGACTCAATCCTTCCAGTCGATAACGCTACTACCAATATCGAGATTTTTATGCTGTGTCAACTCGAAAGGACAGGTTCAATTCACTGTGTTATTTAATCGGATTGTAAAGGAGTGCAAATTTCCTTGTCCCATATTCGGTTCATGCCTGATTATCTGGTCGTTCCTGCTGTACTCGATCACCCGCACAATCAGATCGACTTATCAGCCCTTGCTGAATTATCTGAGGTATTCCATGGAAAAACGCAGACCTGGCCGTCCGGTCGGACGTTCAGACATTCGTGACAAGCTGCTCGCCGCCGCACGCGAACGTTTTCTCAACACCCCCTACAGCAAGGTGACGACCCGCGAGATCGCCGAGCTGGCAGGCTCCAATCTGGCGATGATCCACTACTACTTCGGCAGCAAAGAGGGCCTCTACAAGGCGGTGCTGGGGGATGTGGCCGAGCCGCTGGATCAGGCCTGGCATGACGAGAGCAGCAACCGCAGCCTGACCGATCTGCTCAATACCTACTATCAGGTGATGGCGCCTAACAGCGAACTGACTTCCGCCATCTCCAGCGCATTATCAACCGAGAAGAGTCCGGGGCGGGATTTTGTGTTGAATCGTCTGCTGGAGCGTCAACTGCCCCAGTTCGATGCCCTGCTCGAATCCATGCGCTCCAATGGCCAGCTGGGTGACAACCTGGATCCAGAGATGCTGAAGATCTCCTTCCTCAGCATGATGTGGCAGCCCTTCGTGATGAAGGATCTCTACGAGCAGGTGTTCGGCCTGACGGTGGACGAGAGCTTCATGAGCCGGTTGGCGGCCCACAACTGCCAGTTGATGGAGAACGGCCTGCGCGGTTCCCTGAACTGAGTCTTCCCGGGTAAAAACTGAAAAAAGGGCCGTATGGCCCTTTTTTGCATGGCTCATTTCACAAATCTGTTATCTCTCCTTCAACCAAGTGTCACTCCAGCGCCCTAGTCTGCAGGCAAGACTCAAGAGCAGGAGGCGTGATGAACAAGATCCAGCAATGGGACCTGCGGGTGTGCCGCGTCTGTCTGCTTCATCCCTACAACGGGCCACAGGCCAGGATCAGCCGGTTCGTCTCCCGCACCGGTGACGGCCCCCTCTACGCCGTACTGGCCGCCCTGCTCTGGTGGCAGGGGGAGGCGCAGCGGGAAGTGGTGCAAGTCGCCCTGCTGGCCTTTGCCGCCGAGCTGCCGCTCTATCTGCTGCTCAAGAATGCCCTGAGACGTCAGCGCCCCGCGGGCTTGCCTGTCTTCATCACCCCCTCCGATCGCTACAGCCTGCCCTCCGGCCATACCGCCGCCGCCTTCCTGATGGCCACCGTGCTGGCGGCAAGTTTCCCGCTCTGGGCGCCGCTGCTGTTTCTCTGGGCCATCCTGGTCGGGGCGTCGCGGCTGCTGCTCGGGGTGCACTATCTGAGCGATCTGGTGGCCGGCGCCCTGCTCGGGGGCGGCTGCGCCCTGTGGGCGCTCGGCTGGAGCCAGGGATGAGGATACTGTTCGGGGTACAGGGGACCGGCAACGGTCATATCAGCCGCAGCAGGACTCTGGCGCGCGCCCTGAAGAGCAGGGGGATAGAGGTCGACTACCTGTTCAGCGGCCGCGCCGCCGACGGTTACTTCGAGATGGGGGAGTTCGGGGACTACCGCACCTTTCCCGGCATCAGTTTCGTCAGCCATCAGGGCCGCATCTCGGGCTGGCGTACCCTCAAGGGACTCTCTCCCCTGCGCTTCTGGCAGGACATGCGAGCGCTGGATTGCCGGGATTACGATCTGGTGATCAGCGATTTTGAGCCACTCAGTGCCCATGCAGCCCGGCGCTGGCAAAAAACCAGTCTGACCATCAGCCATCAGGCCAGCTTCGACTGGCCCATTCCGCGCTGGGGGGAGAGTGGTTTCAACCGCCAGCTGATGCGCCACTTCGCCCCGGTGAGCCGCTCTCTGGGGTTGCACTGGTTCCATTTCGGTCAGCCGCTGCTGCCCCCCATCATAGATCCCATGACCCCGGTCCCGGATAACCAGCAGATCCTGGTCTATCTGCCATTCGAGCAGACAGAGCAGATATCTGCGCTGTTGTCGCGCTTCAGCCAGCAGCACTTCGTCTGCTTTCACCCCGGTCTTCGCAAGGTCAGTCAATGGCGCAACATCCGCTTCGAGCCGGCGGCCCGTGAGGGCTTCAAGCTGGCGCTGGCCGGTTGCCGGGGTGTCATCAGCAATGCGGGGTTTGAACTGGCCTCGGAGGCGCTGTCTCTGGGCAAGAAGCTCTTGGTCAAGCCGCTGGGCGGCCAGTTCGAGCAGCTGACCAACGGCAGGACCCTGGAGTTGATGGGGCTGGCCCAGTTGATGGAGACGCTGGATGTCAATGCGGTGAGAGCCTGGCTGGAGGCGCCGGCACCCGGCAGAGTGCATTACCCCGATGTGGCGGGGGCGCTGGCCGACTGGCTGCTGGCCGGTGCCGAGGAAGATATTGAATCTCTCTCCCGTCGCCTGTGGGCCAGGACCCTCTTTCCGGAGGAGGTGTGCGATCGCCTTAGCGAGTTGGCGGGCAACCCGGCATTGTCCCGTCCCTGGTTATCGCAACTCAGCGCCTTTGACTAGACTGAATTGATCCCACCAAGGAGAGGACGGACACCATGCGCTTTACCAATGAAAACGGCGACACCATGACCCTGGCAGACAATCTCACCCTGCATGAGCTGCTCGACATGGGGGTCAGCATCTCGGTCTGTGAAGAGACAGATCCGGATCAGCAGATCTGGCTGGCGGAGCCGGAAGACGAGCACTAAAACGTTATGGTTTTGACGGCCCGCCCTCTGGGGGCGGGCCATTTATTTCCATCTCTGTCCTGACTGGCAGCATGATCCGCTAGTTTCCCCCCCATACTCCCCGCTTTGTTTCCGGTCTGGTGACCAAGTCACTGAATGTTAATAGCTGTTTGAAATTTATGACTGTTCTGGTCAGACAAAGCCGTGGACAAGCGTTCACAAGCGGGTTAAGTTGGTTTTTCACCCGCTTTTCGGGTGAATGATGGAAAAAACCTATTTTTCTACTATCGACGGTTCCGAACTCGCCTGGTCTGGATGCAGACAACAACAAGAGACGGATCGGCGCTGCCGGGAAGCAGCGGACTGTCGGTAGCTTTCGCTTAACGGAGCAAAGCCTGGAGGGCTTTATCATGGAGATGTTATCAGGCGCCCAGATGGTGGTTAGAGCGCTGGAAGATCAGGGAGTGGAACACGTTTTCGGCTACCCTGGTGGCTCAGTGCTCGACATCTATGACGCTCTCTTCGAAAACGGCAAGATGGAGCATGTCCTGGTGCGGCACGAGCAGGCCGCGGTGCACATGGCGGACGGTTACGCCCGCTCCACCGGCAAGGTGGGCACTGTGCTGGTGACCTCGGGTCCCGGCGCCACCAACTGCATCACCGGCATCGCCACCGCCTACATGGACTCGATCCCTCTGGTGATCCTGTCCGGTCAGGTGCCGACCAGCATGATAGGGGAGGACGCGTTCCAGGAGACCGACATGATCGGCATCTCCCGCCCTGTAGTGAAGCACAGCTTCCTGTGCAAGAAGGCCAGCGAGATTCCAGAGGCCATCAAGAAGGCCTACTACATTGCCGCCAGTGGCCGCCCGGGGCCCGTGGTGGTGGACTTGCCCAAGGACGTGCAGAACCCGAAAGAGAAATTCCCCTACCAGTATCCCGAGTCCGTTTCCCTGCGCTCCTACAATCCGACCAAGGCCGGACACAAGGGCCAGATCAAGCGTGCTGCCAAGCTGCTGAGCGAGGCGAGCCGCCCGGTCATGTACGTGGGCGGTGGCGCCATCAACGCCAATGCGGATCATCTGGTGACCAAGCTGGCGGAGCTGCTGAACCTGCCGGTAACCACCACCCTCATGGGACTGGGGGCCTTCAGCGGTACCCATCCGCAGTTCATCGGTATGCTCGGCATGCACGGCACCTTCGAAGCGAACAAGAGCATGCACAACGCGGATCTCATCTTCGCCGTGGGTGCCCGCTTCGATGACCGCGTCACCAACAACGTGAGCAAGTTCTGCCCCAATGCGACCATAGTCCACATCGACATAGACCCCACCTCCATCTCCAAGACGGTGCAGGCCCATGTGCCCATCGTCGGCTCGGTGGAAACCGTGCTGGAGCAGATGCTGGAAGTGATCCGCGAGTGCGGCTTCGACAATGACAAGCAGGCGCTGGCGGACTGGTGGAGCCAGATCGATCAGTGGCGCTCCCGCAACTGCCTGGCCTACGAGACCCACCCCACCCTGATCAAGCCGCAGCAGGTCATAGAGGCGCTCTACAAGGTGACCAAGGGGGAGGCCTTCGTCGCCTCCGATGTGGGTCAGCACCAGATGTTTGCCGCCCTCTACTACCCGTTCGCCAAGCCGCGCCAGTGGATCAACTCCGGTGGTCTCGGCACCATGGGCTTCGGCATTCCGGCCGCCATGGGGGCCCAGTTTGCCAACCCGGATGCCGTGGTCTGCTGCGTCACCGGTGACGGCTCGGTGCAGATGAACATCCAGGAGCTCTCCACCTGCATGCAGTACGGGGTGCCCATCAAGATCATCTCCATCAACAACCGCGCCCTCGGCATGGTCAAGCAGTGGCAGAAGATGTTCTACGGCGGCCGTCACAGCCACTCCTACATGGAATCCCTGCCGGACTTCGTCAAGCTGGCGGAAGCCTATGGCCACGTCGGCATCGCGGTGAGCGATCCGGCCGAGCTGGAGAGTGCCATGGAGAAGGCGTTTGCCATGAAGGATCGGCTGGTGTTCATGGACATCTCGGTTGACCCGGATGAACACGTCTATCCAATGCAGATAAAGTTCGGTGCCATGGACGAGATGTGGCTGAGCAAGACGGAGAGGACCTGATGAGACATATAATTTCCGTTCTGCTGGAGAACGAATCCGGCGCCCTGAGCCGTGTGGTGGGCCTCTTCTCCCAGCGCGGCTACAACATCGAGACCCTGACGGTGGCCCCCACCGAGGATCCCACCCTGTCCCGCATGACCATCGTCACCATGGGTGACGAGCGGGTGCTGGAGCAGATCCAGAAGCAGCTGCACAAGCTGGTGGACGTGCTCAAGGTGTGCGATTTGAGCGAAGGGGAGCACATCGAGCGGGAGATCGCCCTGGTCAAGGCACGTGCCGCCGGTGGTGCCCGCGACGAGCTGAAACGGCTGGCGGATATCTTCCGTGGCCAGATTGTGGACGTCACCCCCGAGCAGTACACGGTACAGCTGGTGGGTACCAGCGAGAAGCTGGACGCCTTCATCAAGACTGCCGCCCAGACCAACGAGATCATCGAAGTGGTGCGCTCCGGCGTCTGCGGCATCTCCCGGGCCGACAAGTCCCTGCGTCCCTGATATCAGGGGCTGGTAATCTATCCAACAGGGGCTCTTCGGAGCCCCTTTCTCATGGTCACTCTAGGGGGGGAAGTGCTGACCGGAACTGTCATTTTCTTTCAAATGATCGGTAAACTATCCACAAAAGCTGTGGAAAACTCTGTAGATTAGCGGTGTGTCTGGCGTTAGTTTGCTGATCTTAAAGGGATATTCTGATTTGATCCTGACTGGATCGCAATTGTGCAATCCCCCTGCGCGGGTGTGAGTGTTTGCTTATCGCCAGCGCCTTGCCAGATGAGCCCCAGCATCAGATCGGGTGATCTGCCCAGGATCCTGATTTGATCTTGTGGATCAACATCTCGCCGCCATAAAAAAACCCGCCGGAAGGCGGGTTTTTCACAGGGCCAGCGCGGGCGATATTACTCGGCCTGGGCTGCCTGGATACCGGTCAGGGCGATGGTGTAGACGATGTCGTCCACCAGGGCGCCACGGGACAGGTCGTTGACCGGCTTGCGCATGCCTTGCAGCATGGGGCCGATGGAGACCAGTTCGGCGGAGCGTTGTACCGCCTTGTAGGTGGTGTTGCCGGTGTTCAGATCCGGGAACACGAACACGGTGGCTTTACCCGCGACCGGTGAGTTCGGTGCCTTGGACTTGGCCACGTTCTCCATGATGGCCGCGTCGTACTGCAGCGGGCCGTCGATGATGAGGTCGGGGCGCTTGGCCTTGGCCAGCTCGGTCGCTTCACGCACTTTCTCTACGTCCGCGCCGGCGCCAGAGGTACCGGTGGAGTAGGAGATCATGGCGACGCGCGGTTCGATGCCGAAGGCGGCAGCGGAGTCGGCGGACTGGATGGCGATCTCGGCCAGCTGTTCGGCGCTCGGATCCGGGTTGATGGCGCAGTCACCGTACACCAGCACCTGATCAGGCAGCAGCATGAAGAAGATGGAGGAGATGAGGGATGAACCCGGGGCAGTCTTGATGATCTGCATCGGCGGACGAATGGTGTTGGCGGTGGTGTGCACGGCGCCGGAAACCAGACCGTCCACTTCGCCACGCTCCAGCATCATGGTGCCCAACACCACGTTGTCTTCCAGCTGTTCGCGGGCGACCACTTCGGTCATGCCCTTGTTCTTGCGCAGCTCGACCAGACGCGGCACATAGCGCTCGCGCACTTCCAGCGGGTCGATGATCTCGACGCGATCGGTCAGTACCACACCCTGCTGTTCGGCGACGCGACGGATCTCTTCCGGGTTGCCCAGCAGCACCGGACGGGCGATGCCACGTTCGGCACAGATGGCGGCAGCCTTGATGGTCCGCGGCTCTTCCCCTTCCGGCAGCACGACGCGCTTGTTGGCCTGACGGGCCAGTTCGGTCAGCTGATAGCGGAACGCCGGCGGGCTCAGGCGACGGGAGCGGGTGGACTTGGCAGAGAGAGACTCGATCCAGTGCTTGTCGATGTGGCCAGCCACATAGTCCTGCACCAGCTCGATACGCTCGCGGTCATCTTCCGGGATGTCGACGTTGAAGTTCTGCAGGCTGACGGCGGTCTGCCAGGTGTTGGTGCCGGTGATCATGATCGGCAGGCCGGTAGCCATGGCCTGTTGGCACAGGGCGATGACTTGCGGCTCAGGGTGGTAGTTGCCGGTCAGCAGCAGGGCACCCAGCTTGACGCCGTTCATGGCGGACAGGCAGGCGGAGACGATGACGTCGGAGCGATCGCCTGAGGTCACCAGCAGGCTACCCGGACGGAAGTGCTCGATCATGTTGTGGATGGAGCGGGCACAGAAGGTCACGGTCTGCAGGCGACGGCTGTCCAGCTCACCCTTGTGCAGGATCTTGGCGGCCAGATGCTTGGCAAGATCCTTGGCGCGCGGGGCGATCAGCTGGGTGTTCCAGGGGATGCAGCCGAGGATGCGCAGCGGGCTCTTGCCGAACACCTGCAGCACTTCCAGGTTGTGGGCGGTGTCGGAGGTGTGGTGATGGGCCTCGAACATCTCGGTCAGATCGGGGCGGGTCACGCCGTGCTCGTCAACCGGTGCACCCACCTTGTTGATGACACAGCCCACGATGCGCGGGTTGCTGACGCCACCGAAGTTGGAGCAGGCCAGTTCGATGCGCTCTTTGAGCTTCTGGCTGGAGTCGTTGCCCGGATGGGTCACGAACACCATGTCGGCATCCAGCGCCTTGGCGACGTCGTAGTTCAGCTTGTTGGCAAAGGGTTGCTTGTCGGTCGGCACCAGGCCTTCGATCACCACCACTTCGGCGCCGCTGGTCTTCACGTGCTCTTCGAAGCGAGCCACTATCTCTTCCAGCAGGATGTCGGTGTTGCTGGAGGTGATCATGTTCTCGGCGTAGGAGAGGGCGAACGGCTCGGGCGGGTTGATGTTGGCGGCGGCGCGGATCACGGCGGTGGAGCGCTCGGTACCGGTTTCACCCGGGCGCGGCTGAGCAACCGGTTTGAAGAAGCTGACATTGACACCGTGACGTTCCATGGCGCGAACGACGCCAAGACTCACGGAAGTTACGCCGACACCAGTGCCGACCGGGATGAGCATAATAGTGCGTGCCACTTATTACCCCTTGTTCATTTTTGGGATCAGGAAAAGGCCGCCCTGGGGCGGCCTTGCTCTACAGCTAATTTATGCGCCGACCAGTTCCAGCGCGTCGTGGGCGATGACCCACTCTTCGTTGGTCGGGATAACCAGGGCCTTGGTGGAGCCAGCCTTGGTGATCTCGCCACCCTTGCCGAAGCGTGCCTTCAGGTTGGCGTCGTGGTCGACGTCGAAGCCCAGCAGGCCCAGCTTGCCCAGGGTGATCTCGCGGATCGGGGCGGAGTTCTCGCCGATGCCGCCGGTGAAGACGACGGCGTCCAGACGACCGTCCATGGCGGCGGCGTAGGCGCCGATGTACTTGGCCAGACGGTAGCAGTACACGTCCATGGCGCGCTTGGCTTCTTCCTTGCTGTCGTAGTTGTCTTCAACGAAACGGCAGTCGGAGGTGACTTCGGTCAGACCCAGCAGGCCGGATTCCTTGGTCAGCATGGTGTTGATCTCGGCGACGCTCATGCCCAGCTTGTCGTGCAGGAAGAAGATGATGGCCGGATCCAGATCACCGGAACGGGTACCCATCACCAGGCCTTCCAGCGGGGTCAGGCCCATGGAGGTATCGACGGATTTGCCGTTCTTGATGGCGCAGACGGAGCCGCCGTTGCCCAGGTGGCAGTTGATGATGTTGAGCTCTTCCACCGGCTTGTTCAGCTGCTTGGCGGCTTCCAGGCTGATGTAGTAGTGGCTTGTGCCGTGGGCGCCGTAGCGACGGATGCCGTTCTCTTTGTAGAGTTTGTACGGCAGGGCGTACAGGAAGGCTTCTTCCGGCATGGTCTGGTGGAACGCGGTGTCGAACACGGCGACGTTCTTCTCGGCCAGCTCAGGGAAGACCTTCAGCGCGGCACGGATACCGATCAGGTGAGCCGGGTTGTGCAGCGGAGCATAAGGAATGGCGGCTTCGATACCGGCGATCACGTCATTGCAGATCCGCACGGAAGAAGTGAATTGCTCGCCGCCGTGTACCACGCGGTGGCCGATGGCGATCAGGTTCTTGGACAGTTCCGGGTTGAGCGGCAGGATCTTGTGGACGATGAAGTCCAGCGCTTCCTGGTGAGCGGCACCGGCACCCAGATCGGCGCTACCCTTTTCGCCGTTGAGCTTCCACTTGATGCGGGCGTCGTCGAGGTTGAAGCACTCGGCCAGGCCGGACAGCAGATCATCACCGGTGGTTGCGTCAATGACAGCAAACTTCAGGGACGAGCTGCCACAGTTAAGAACAAGAACCAGCTTACTCATGAATAAATCCTATCGCAGATTGGGTTGGGTTGGAGGATGCGCCGGACGCGGTGCGTCCAAAAACTATCAACTTATCCTTATGAGGGTTGGCAATCTGTTGCTTGCCCCTTGTATAGTGATACAAGACCCGGAATTCTGACGTCCCTGACAGGCCAGCAGCAAACCACTGGCGTAAAAATTGGGCGTACAAAGGATAACCTGATTGTTGAAAAATAACAAAGTCATCCTCAACCTTTGTTATCACCTCTCAAATATTGTCGAGGTTTTGCCGTTAATACGTTCAAAAAGAGCTCGGAGGTAGTATGAGCATGAACATTTTTGGAACTAAATTACAGCAAGGCCGTCATTATATGACTCTTTGGCCGCGCCGTCCCGAGCTTAATTCCATGTTCCCGGAGAATCGGGTGATCAAGGCCACCGAGTTCGCCCTCAGGGTCATTCCGGCGCTCGCCGTGCTCAGCGTCATGCTGCAGTTCCAGTTCGGCGAGCTGCACTACTGGCCCTCCGTGATGGCCTCAGTGTTGTTCCTGCTCAGCCTGCCGCTGCAAGGCTATTACTGGCTCGGCCAGCGTGCCGATACCCGTCTCCCGCCCTCCCTCGCCAACTGGTACAGGGAGATCAACGGCAAGATGAACGAGCAGGGCGGCCATCGTCAGCTGGTGGCTCGCCCCCGTTACGAGGAGCTGGCCGACACCCTCAACGCCGCCTTCAAGCAGCTGGACAAATCCTTCCTCTACGAATAGCCCCGGCAGGGGAGCAAAAGGCGCCACAAGGCGCCTTTTTCACATTCAGGCGGCCAGCACCTTGCTGATCTCCTGGATGGAGAGCTTGTACTGACGGGGGCACTGACGCCAGGCCGCCAGCATGCGCTGGTACTTGTCGCGCATGGCGATGTCGCTGGAGAGCTCGTCGCAGGGGCAGGGCAGCTCGGGGAAGCGCTTGTCCACCTCCAGCAGGAAGCAGACATAATCCGCCAGTTCCCGCTCCTGGCTGCGGCTGTAGCCGTTGAAGGCCAGGCGACTCTCGTTCACCTCGGCCCGGGTACCGGCGTCGAGGTTGCCCCAGGAGATGGCCAGCGCATGATGCAGCTCCAGGGTGTCCAGCACCTCCTGGCAGGTGGCGAGATCCAGGTGGCCGAAGCTCTTCTCCAGCTCGAGGATCTGCAGGCAGTAGCCACGCTCGACTATGGTGCTGGCCCGCTGGTAAAACGCCGCCTTCTCCGGATTGAGTTTGGCCAGGATCTCGTACTGGTTGCTCAGGATCAGGCGTTCGGTATGGCTCATGTTCATGGGCTGTCTCGCTGGAAAATGAATCTGGGGTCACGTTAACCCATATCCAGGATGAATTTTTTGATCTGATAGGGGAGGTTGGCGAGAAAAACGGGAAGGAGGGTCCAATAGGGGAGCTGCATTTGGCAGGACATCCCCGGCTCTTGCATGGCAGAGTTGGGTGCAAACGAACAGGGCCTGCATCTGCAGGCCCTGTTGTCGTGTCTGAACTGGCGGGGCTCAGCCCTTGACGAGGTCGAGCACTACCTGATGGTGATCGCTGGTCTTGAACTTGTCGAAGCGATGGGCCACTTTGCCCTCCTCATCGATGAGGAAGCTCAGCCGATGGATGCCGTCATACTCCTTGCCCATGAACTTCTTCGGGCCCCAGACGCCAAAGGCATCGGCCACGGCGTGATCCTCATCGGCCAGCAGCCGGAAGTTCAGGCTGTCGCGTTCCTCGAATTTTTTCAGGCGCTTGGCCGGATCCGGGCTGATACCGAGCACCACCACGTTGAGGGCGGCCAGCTCTGCATTGACGTCGCGCAGGCCGCAGGCCTGGGTGGTGCAGCCCGGGGTCATCGCCTTGGGATAGAAATAGATGAGCACCTTCTTGCCCCGCAGGGAGGACAGACTGACCTGCTGACCATCCTGATCGGGGAGGGAAAAATCGGGGGCCTGAGTACCAACTTGTAGTGGTTGCATGGGGTCTCCTCGGATAAACGCCGTCAGGCGTATTTGTGATTGACGATGAACTCGAATGACTCGGCACCCAGTTCACGACAGAAATCGGCGAAGGCCGTCTTCGAGTCGGCCGCCTCGCCCTGCTTGGCCTGATTGAGCTGGAAATTGGCCTTGAGCAGGTTGAAGGGTTGCTGCTCGAGCGTGACGGTCTGCATGGCCTGGATATCCCAGCCGTGATCGCTGAAGAACTGGGTGCACTGGCTTACGATGCCCGGCTGATCCCGGATCAGCACCTCGGCGCTGGCGCTGATGTCATATTGCAGAGAGTGGTGGCGCTCGGTGCGCTTCATCATGGTGATGAGATCCCACTCCTGGCTGCGCAGGGGGAGGCTTATCTCAAGCTGCATCAAGCTGTTCCAGTCACCAGACAACAGCATGATGAAAGTGAATTCGTTACCGAAGATGCCAAGACGGCTGTCGACAATGTTGCAACCGCAGCCACTGACGTGACGGGTAACCTCATTGACGATGCCAGGCCTGTCCGTGCCGATGGCCGTTACGACCAGGTAGTGAGTCATAAATCGTCTCTCGTCCATTTATTGCGAATGCGGTGAAAGCGAGCGCTTGGCGGGCATGACGCCCTGCTCCGGGCTCTCTCCTGCCCTCGTGCATCCATACGTTTTGTGGCGGATGGTAACACGGCTTGTCCCTTGCCTCCCTTGTTTTTCAAAAGGGGCAGCTTTACCATTACGCCCCTGAAAATCGGGAGAAATATCCATGTTACGCGGTAGTATTGTTGCGCTCGTTACCCCCATGCTGGCCTCGGGTGACATCGATTGGACCAGTCTGGCGGCCCTGGTGGAGTATCATGTCGGCGCCGGTACCTGTGCCATAGTCGCGGTGGGCACCACGGGAGAGTCGGTCACCCTGAGCGAGCAGGAACATATCGCCGTCGTGGAAAAAACAGTCGAATTCGCCGCTGGCCGCATTCCGGTCATCGCGGGCTGCGGCTCCAACAACACCGCCCATGCCATCGCCCTCTCCAGGCGTTTCGCCCAGACCGGCGTGGTGGCGGGTCTCTCGGTGACCCCTTATTACAACAAACCCACCCAGGAAGGTCTCTATCGTCACTATTGTGCGATCGCCGAGGCTAGTGGTCTGCCTCAAATTCTCTATAATGTGCCCGGTCGCACCTGCTGCGATCTCAAACCGGAGACCGTGGCTCGTCTGGCCAAGGTTCCCGGCATCATCGGTTTGAAAGAGGCGACGGGGGATTTGAGCCGCACCCCGCTGCTGCGCGAGTTGTGCGGGCCGGATTTCGCGCTTTATAGTGGCGATGATGCCAGCGGATGTGATTTTATGCTGCAAGGGGGCGATGGCGTCATTTCGGTCACCACCAATATTGCGGCGCCCCAGATGGCCGACATGTGTCGTGCTGCGCTGGCCGGTGATGCCGGGCAGGCTCATGACATCAACAATCGATTGATGCCGTTGCATCAGACTCTGTTCTGCGAACCGAGTCCCATTCCGGTCAAGTGGGCCTGTGCCCGACTGGGATTGATGGCGACGGCGACCTTGCGCCTGCCGCTGACCGACCTCACCCCCGAGGGGGAACAGGCGATGGCGCGAGCACTGACGACTGCGGAGTTGATGGCGAGTGTTTAAAGCAAATGGAAAGGGAAATGCAGTGCGCCTGGTGCTGAGTGTCGCGACTGTTGCCGTGTTGGCAGCCTGTAGCTCACCCCAGGATCGCAAGATGGCCAACCGTGGCTTCGAGTATGAAGAGAGCCGCCTCGAAGGTCGCGCCTTCCTCGTGCCCGCCGGGTTGAGTACCCCCGCCTTTAACAGTAATTTCGACATCCCGGCCCTGCCGGAGAGCAGCCGCGAAGGTGCCATCGGTGCCAAGGTGGACGTGCGTCCGCCAGCCCAGCTGCTGACGGTGGTCCCTGGCAGCCAGGTGGTGGCCAAGGCCAGCGAACCGACCCTGGCCTTCTATGCCCTGAGCACCAGCCAGAGCGTGGAGCGCGATACCTGGGCCTTCCTGATGAACTTCCTGGCCCAGCACAAGGTCACCACAGAGAAGCTGGATCAGCAGGCCGGCGTGTTGCAGACCGGCTGGTTTGACAACTCCGCCGCCCTCGATGGCTGGGCAGAGGAGGACGACGACTTCCGTATCCGCCAACGCTACCAGTTCACCCTGCGCAACGATGTGCAGCGTCACGCTGTCAACATGTCGGTACGGGTGCTGGATCATGAAGAGACCATCGATGGCGAAACCAGCACATTGCTGACCCCGGCGGATGCCCAGCGCTATGCGACCCGGGCACTGAACCAGTTCTCCCTCTACTACGACAAGCAGCTCAAGGCCCGCGAACAACACAAGTCCAACGATGGCATGGGTCTGGAGCTGGGTCTGGACAACAACGAGCTGAGTGCCTGGATTGCCGATGGTTCCTTCGAGCAGGTCTGGCGCCGTCTCAACCAGGTGCTGCCGGCCTACGGTTTCACCATCAAGGATACCCAGCAGTCCCTGGGCTGGATCGACGTCGAGTATGACGAGCCCGATGCAGAGTTCTGGCAGGCCAAGGGGGCCGAGCCGTTCAAGCTGGAGGAAGACAAGTACCGCTTCCAGCTGGGCGAGATGGCCGGAGGCAAGACCTCCATCACCCTGTTCGACAAGGACAAGAAGCCGGTCGCATCCGGCGTCATCTCCCAGATGTATATCAGCCTGTCCGAGGCGTTTGCCAAAGGCGTGGCCGATCAGGCTGCGAAAGCAGAATAGAAACAGGGGCCTGGTGCCCCTGTTTTGTTATGTGGAGTTTGCGCAGAGGCCCTCTTGGGAGCCTGCCCCGGCAGAGAGGCCTGGCGCTGCTTCGCTTGAATGAATCCCTCGTAGACAGGAGCCTGATGCGCCTGTCTTGTCAGTCCCACAACAGGAAGTGTTATTAGCCATGAGTCTTGCAGATCAAGTATTGGCGGTGAATGACGATTTGCCGATCCGTACCGATAAACCTGTCCATTCCGGCAAAGTGCGCAGCGTCTACTGGTTGACCCCCGCAGACAGTGCCCGGCTCATAAGAGAGAAAGGCTATGATGTGCCGGCGGATACACCGCTCGCCCTCATGGTGATCAGCGACCGCATCTCGGCCTTCGACTGCATCTGGCAGGGTGTGAATGGCTTGAACGGCGTGCCGGGCAAGGGCGCGGCACTCAATGCCATCTCCAGCCACTGGTTCAAGCTGTTCAAGGAGAAGGGGTTGGCGGACAGCCACATCCTGGACATACCGCACCCCTTCGTCTGGATAGTGCAAAAGGCCCGCCCGGTGATGATCGAAGCCATCGCCCGCCAGTACATCACCGGCTCCATGTGGCGTGCCTACAAGGACGGCGAGCGAGAGTTCTGCGGTATCACGTTGCCGGAAGGGCTGAAGAAGGATCAGAAGCTGCCCGAGATCCTCATCACTCCGTCTACCAAGGGGATCCTCAAGGGGCTGGATGGCGTGCCGGAAGCAGATGACGTCAACGTCTCCCGTGCCGACATAGCGCGCCACCATCAGGCCTTCGGTTTCCGCTCCCCGGCGGACATCGACCGCTACGAGACGCTGCTCAAGGATGGTTTCAACGTCATCAGCGAGGCCCTGGCCGCGCTCGATCAGATCTTCGTCGACACCAAGTTCGAGTTTGGCTATGTCCAGGATGCCGCCGGTCGCGAGAAGCTCATCTACATGGATGAAGTGGGTACCCCCGACAGCTCCCGCATCTGGGACGGCGCCGCCCTGCGCCAGGGCGAGATCGTCGAGAAGTCCAAAGAGGGCTTCCGCCAGTGGCTGCTGAACCACTTCCCGGATCCGGACATCCTGCTCAACAAGAACCGCATGCCGGAACGCTTCGCCCTGGCCCGGGACAACAAGCTGCCCACCGAGGTGATGATGGACATCTCCCACACCTATGTCGGGATCGCCGAGAAGGTCATAGGTCACAAGCTGGTGCGCAGTGCCAATCCCAAGCAGGAGATCATCGAGGTGCTGCGCGAGCAGTACGGTCTGATCGACTGAGGCTGACCGCCTTTTTTTGCCGCCGGCGCACAAACGTTTGCCGGCGGTGAAGGCAGCAAGCCGGCAAACAGACGGGCCCCATGACGGGGCCCGTTTTTATTGGCGTCTGGCAGTGGGGGAGGGTGGCCTCAGCCATTGACCCGGAAGATCTGGCCGGTCTGCACCCCCAGCACCGACTTCTTGTAGGCCTGGGCCACCCTGGCGGCGGGCACCGGCACGAAGCCCGGGAAGAAGTCGGCGTACTTGTCCATGGACTCCTCCAGCACGGTGGGGCTCACCACGTTGATGCGCAGGCCCCTCGGCAGTTCGCAGGCGGCCCCCTTCACGAAGTGCTCTATGGCGCCGTTGATGGTGGTCGCGCTCACCCCCCAGTTGATGGGCTCCTCGCTCAGTATGCCGCTGATGAGGGTGATGGAGCCGTTGTCATTCAGATGGGGAATGGCGGCCCGGGTCAGGTTGATCTGGCCCATCAGTTTGCTCTGGAGCCCCAGTTGCCACTGCTCGTCCGTCATCTCGGTCAGAGCGTTGAAGGCCACGCTGCCGCTGGCGACCACCAGGGCATCGAACCGGCCTATGCCCGCAAACAGGGCGGCGATGGAGGCGCCATCCGTCATGTCGACGGTGGCATCCCCCCGGCTGTGGCCGACCCGGATCACCTGGTGGTCTCTGGCAAGCAACTCGCTGACGGCGGAACCTATGGTGCCGGAGGCACCCACAATCACAATCTTCATCTCTATCGCTCCTGGTTGGGATGTGTTGATGATAGCTGGATGAAAAGGGAGAAAAAGCGCTTAAGATAAACCCATTGTTTCCATATTGGAGCTAATGGATGGAGATCGCCCATCTGAGCAGTTTCTACGAGGTGGTGCAGCGGGGCAGTTTCTCCGCCGCCGCCGATGCATTGGGGGTGAGCAAGGGGATGCTGAGCCGCCATGTCAGCGCCCTGGAGTCCGCCCTCAATGCCCAGCTGCTGCAGCGCACCACCCGTCGCCTCAGCCTGACCGAGGCGGGCAGAACTCTCCATGTGCAGGCGGGGCAGATCTTTGCCCTTGCCCGTCAGGTGGAGCAGGACATCCAGGCCCTGACCGAGGAGGACAGTGGTCGCCTGCGCTTCACCTGCCCGGTCAGCACGGGGGATGCCATGGTGAGCGAGCTGCTGGCGCGCTTCGCCGTGCTCTGCCCCGGGGTCGAGGTGGAGCTCAACTTTACCAACGCCATGATCGACATGAGTCAGGGGGAGAATGACATCGCCCTGCGCGCCATGGATCAGGTGCCGGACAATCTGGTGGCGCTGCCCCTCGGGCAGTTGAAAGACGTGGTGGTGGCGAGCCCAACCCTGCTGGCCCGGGAGGGGCTCCCAGCCACCCCCTATGAGCTGGGCGGGCGCCCCTGCCTGCTCCAGGGGCACAACCCGGCCTGGGAGCAGTGGCATTTTCGCAAGGCAGGGGAGGAGGCCCACATCCTGGTGCAGGGCAAGGTGCGGGCCAACCACTACAGCACAGTGCTGCAGCTGGCACGGGCGGGCATGGGGTTTGCCAAGTGCCCGCTGATGCTGGTGGAGACGAGTCTGGCCAGGCGCGAGCTGGTGGCCGTGCTGACGGACTGGCAGACCGGTCTGCACCCGCTGCATGTGCTCCATGCCCAGCAGCGCCGGGTGCCGCGCAAGATACGGCTGTTCAAGCAGGTGCTGGCCCAGTGGTTTGCCGAGCGGCCCCACTACCTGCTCTGAGCCCGTTATTTTTCTGTCATCTTCGGCTGCTAGCCTGCGCCCATCATAGCGAGCAAAGAGAGACTGGAATGAAGGGTCATCAGGGTTGGGTTGGGGTCATGTTGTTGTGTGCGGGCGCCGTACAGGCCGAGGTCAGGGTCGAGGTCCCCGGGGATTTCCAGATCCTGGCGGTGAGCGACGGCAAGGTGCAGGACGAGCGGCATGGGGTGTTGGCCGACGGGGCGCAGCAGTTGCTGGTGCGCTATGAGGGGGTGATCCCGAGTCGCAACAGCAGCGACAACGATCGCCAGATCCGCTCCGAGCCCCAGGTGATCCGCTATGAGGCCAGCGGCCAGTCGGTGCGCCTGCAGGCCGCGGTGCCCACCGACGAGAAAGGCATGGAGCGCTACGCCAAGGCGCCGGTCGTGAGTCTGCTGGTGGGGGACAAGCCCCTGAAGGTGCAGCAGGAGGCCCTGGTGGTCAACGGCATGCAGATCGGCATGGACTGGCACGCCAGGCTGATGGAGTACAACCGCGGCACGGGCAAGGCGGTGCTGGCGACCGGCGCCGTGGCGACCACGGCAGCGGTCCAGGCCCCGTCAGTACCCGCCAGCGAACTGGAGGGGCAGTTGCAGCAACTCTTCCTGCGGGCGGATCCCGAACTTCGCAAGCGCTTCATCGGTTGGGCCGTGCCCCGGCTTTAAGTTTGCCCCTGGTTGCAGTAACGTGGGCACACTCATCTCCTGACGTGCCCATGTTGACCAGCGAGGCCCCATGTTTGCATTGCACCCCCGCCTGCAGGCGGATACCCAGATACTCGGGGATCTTCCCCTTTGCCGCGTGCTGCTGGCCAAAGACAGCCAGTATCCCTGGCTCATCCTGGTGCCCAGGGTCGCCGACCTGCGGGAAATCCACCACCTGGCCCCCGCGCAGCAGCAACAGCTGATGCAGGAGTCCTGCGCCGTCGCCACCCTGATGGAAGAGGCGCTCAATCCGGACAAGATCAACGTGGCGGCGCTCGGCAACCTGGTGCCCCAGTTGCACCTGCATCATGTCGCCCGCTTCAGCTCGGATGCCGCCTGGCCCGGTCCCATCTGGGGAGCACATCCCACCATCCCCTATCAGACACAAGATTTGCGACAGCAGGCCGATAACTGGCGAGCCCGGTTGGCCACCCTGGGTGGATTCCAGCCGTTTCTGACTGACAATACGGTCAAGTGAGAGGCGGCTCGCGGTTTCAACACCGGGATCACGCAATCTGTTAGCGTATCGGACGCGCGCGTGATGACATGGGTGACGAGACAGACAAGCCTATTTTTTCGATCAGCAGGAAGGTTCCATGATAGTGACAAGATCCGAGGATGATGCCGTATTGACCACAGAGGACGTGCTGCTGAGCCTGTGCAATTCGGTGACGAGCGTATTGAGTGCGGCGACCCAGACCCAGGTGCGCTTCTCCGGCATGGTGCAACGGATCAGCAAGACCTGCCTCAAGCCGGACATCGGCTGCTTCGTGCTGTTCGACGGGGGCTTCTCCGGGCTGGTGGTGATCAACTTCTCCGCCGCCGCCGCCATGGAGCTCTACGAGCGTTACATGCTCAGCATGGGGCTCTCCAAGGAGGATCTTGCCATCTCCCATACCTCGGATGAGGTGAGCAACGTCATGGGCGAGCTGATGAACCAGATCGTCGGCAGCTTCACCGGCAAGGTGGGGCGCGAGCTGCAGACCCACATCACCCAGAACCAGCCCAAGATGCTGGCCCTCAACAAGCAGGTGATGCTGAGCGTCGACACCAACCTCGACAACCCCGAGACCCGCAGGGTCACCTTCTTCACCGCCAGCAACAACATCTTCTATCTGGAGCTGGCCATGGACAGGACCGAGTTTATCCGGATCCACGATGGTGGGGTGCAGGAGGAGGTCGATCCGGACGAGCTGATCGCCCAGGCCAAGCTGGCGGCGACCAAGCCGGCCCAGGCGGTCGCCCCGGCGAGCAACGAGCACGATGATCTGCTCGACTCCCTCGGCATCTAAGGCAGTCAGGAAGCGAAAAAAACGAGGCCACCCCTGGGGTGGCCTCGCTGTTTTCGACAGGGCTTGGCTTAGAAGTTGTAGAGCAGGCCGGTGCTGAAGCGGGTGGCCTGGGTATCGTAGAAGTCGATGTCGGAGTCGGCGCCTGAGTAAGCGGCGGTGAAGGTCGCGGCCAGGGCCTTGACCCCGAACAGGTTGTGCCAGAAGAAGGTGCCGTTGATGGCGAACTCGTCTGCATCGGCACGCTGGCCGAACAGGGGATTTGCCTCGTCATACTTGCGCTTGCCGGCATAGAGGTTGCTGACAATGGACCATTGCGGGCCCCGCTTGGCGTAAGTCAGCTGCAACCCTGTGTTGTCGAAGCTCTCGGCACTGCCGTCGAGCCTGGCCTGCTTGTAGAGGATCGCCGGCTCCAGCAACTGGTTGCCGCCGAAGTGGAACTGGTAGGAGAGCGCCATGTCGTGCACCTTGCCGTTGCGATTCAGCATGGCGGCATACTGGGTGCCGTGGGTCTGGTCATACTGCTGACCGCTGCGCTCCTCGTCCAGATCCACTTCCCGGGTGGTGAGGGTGCCGTAGAAGTGGCTGCCCCAGATCTTGTCCCAGGCAAAGCGCACGCCCTTCGACTTCACGTCGGTCGAGCTGCGATCTACCTTGGTGGCGAAGGGATCGCTCCACAGCTCCACCGGCATGGCGTTGAACACCAGGGAGGTGGCCACTATGCCCTTGTCGCCCATCTCCTGGCGCAGGCCCAGCTGCTGGGTGAAGTCGAAGCGCACCGCATCCTGGATCAGGTTGCCGAGGAACACCTGGGTGCGGGTGTCGGCGAAGGTGTAGCGGATATCGGCGTTGATGAGCGGCGTCAGGCCGCTCTCGCTGTCGGGAGAGCCGAGGTCGTTGATACGACTGTGGTTGTCATCGCCGGCGTAGAAGTTGGACTCGTAGCTGACCACATTGACCCCGCCGAGCAGGAAACCGGACCAGCCGGACTCTCTGGGGATCTCGCCAAGATCGGCGTGGGCGGCATTGGCGGCTAGCAGACCAAGACTCAACAGGACATGATTGCGCATGGGGTGTGCTCCTGACACAAGGGATGACAAGGGTGGCAGTGCGGCTCGGGATCCTTGGCTGAACCGGAGCTGACTGACTCATGGCAGGCATGCTACCCCAGTCGGAGTGTGACGTTAATCAATAATTTAAGGTGCAACGGGCAAGAGTTCAGGGCGCCGTACTGGTATTCTGTTTGCGCAATAACGGGGAGAAAACAACGAGATGAAGCAAATCAAATCCTGGGCGCAATACTATGTCGACCTGATGACCAAGCTGGGACTGGTGCGCTTCAGCATGTTCCTGGCGACCGCCATCATAGTGCTGGCGGTCTCCATCCAGATGGGGGTGACCCTGTTTCTGCGCGGCACCGTGGACATCGTCGACCTGGTGCGCTCTGTCTTCTTCGGCCTGCTGGTGACCCCCTGGGCCGTCTATTTCCTCTCCATCGTGGTGGACCAGCTGGAGGACTCCCGCCAGCGGCTGACGCGCATGGTGCGCAAGCTGCAGGACATGCGCGAGCGCGACCTCGAGCTCAACAGCCAGCTGCAGGAGAACATCAGCCGCCTCAATGCCCAGATAGCTGAGACCAACCGGGCCGAGACCCTGCGCCAGCAAGCCATAGAGGATCTGGAGAACGAGGTGTTCCAGCGGGAGAAGGCCCAGTTGCACCTGGGGGAGCGTACCGCCCTGTTGCGCTCCTTCATCGACTGCTCTCCGGACCTGGTCTACTACCGCAACGAGGACGAGCAGTTCTCCGGTTGCAACCGCGCCATGGAGGAGCTGACCGGCAAGGTGGAGGCTGAACTCATCGGGCTGACGCCGTTCGACGTCTACAAGCACGACATCGCCAGCAAGGTGGTGGAGACGGACAAGCAGGTCTTCGCCAGCAACGAGCCCCTCACTTACGAGCAGTGGCTGGAGTACCCCGATGGCCGCAAGGCCTACTTCGAGCTGCGCAAGGTGCCCTTCTTCGACCGCTTCGGCAAGCGGCTCGGCCTGCTCGGCTTTGGCCGCGACATCACCGAGCGCAAGCAGTATCAGGACAAGCTGGAGAAGGCGAGCCGGGACAAGACCACCTTCATCTCCACCATCAGCCACGAGCTGCGCACCCCCTTGAACGGCATCGTCGGCCTGAGCCGGATGCTGATGGACACGCCGCTCGATGCCAAGCGGCAGCAGCAGCTCAAGACCATCCACCTGAGCGCGGTGACGCTCGGCAACATCTTCAATGACATCATCGATCTCGACAAACTTGACCGCCGCCGCCTCGAGATAGCGCCTGCCCCCATGGACCTGCCCGCCTTCCTCGACGAGCTGGAGATGCTGTCGCGCATCCAGGCGGAGCAGAAGGGGCTCTATCTGCATTTCGACCGGGACGGCGACATGCCGCAGTTCGTGATGGCGGACGGCACCCGGCTGCGCCAGGTGTTGTGGAACCTGGTGGGCAATGCGGTCAAATTCACCGACGAGGGTGGCGTGACGGTGCGTTGCCTCGCCCACGCAGCCGAGGCGCCGGGCAAGCTGGCGCTGCACTTCGAGGTGGAAGATACCGGGGTCGGCATTCCGCGCGCCCAGCAGGAGAAGATCTTCGCCATGTACTATCAGGTGCAGGGCAAGAAGCACGCCACCGGCACCGGCATAGGGCTGGCCGTCTCCCGTCAGCTGGTGCAGGCCATGGGCGGCCAACTCTACGTGGACAGTGACCCGGGTGAGGGTTCCTGCTTCACCGCCGAGCTGGAGGTGGACTGTGTTGAGCCGCAGGTGACCCCGCAGGAGCCCGAGATGCCCTCCCTGGATATCCTGCTGGTGGAAGATGTGGAGCTGAACGTCACTGTCGCCTGTGCCCTGCTCAACAAGCTGGGTCATCAGGTGCAGGTGGCGCGAGACGGTACCCAGGCGCTGGCCATGGCCAACCCGGATGACTTCGACCTCATCCTGCTGGACATCCAGCTGCCGGACATGACCGGCTTCGACGTGGCGGCCCAGTTGCTGGCGCGTTATGGCGACAGCCTGCCCCCCATGGTGGCGCTCACCGCCAACGCCACCGGCGATCGCCAGTACTATCGGGATCACGGCATGCAGGATGTGATCAACAAGCCGCTCGGTTCCAAGGCCGTGCGGGAGGTGATAGGTCATCTGTTTGCGGATCTCGCCGACGACGAGGCCTTTGATCAGGCGGATGCGGGCAACCAGGATGCGCTGCTGGACCTGCCCTTCCTCACCGATTACGCCAGCACGGTCGGCAAACCGGTGCTGCTCTCCAGCGTGGATCTGTTCGAGAAGATGATGCCGGACTACATGGCGGTGCTCGATTCCAACATGATTGCCAGGGATCAGGCCGGCGTGGTGGAGGAGGCGCACAAGATAAAAGGGGCGGCGGGCTCCATCGGCCTGCGCCGCCTGCAGCAGACAGCCCAGCTTATCCAGAGCCCGGATCACCCCGCCTGGTGGGAGAACGTGGAGGACTGGATTGAGACGCTGCGCCGTGAATACCCCGGCGATATCGCCCGCTTGCGGCGCTGGTTGTTGTCGTGAACCTGACGGACGTCGCTGGCAAGGAGCCGCACCATGTATAGCCGTTTGATTACCCCGGCGCGCATTCACCCCTGGGGCAGCGAAGAGCTGCTGGAGGCGACCGAGCAGGATCGCGCTCGCATCGTGCAGGCCGCGCCGGTGCGCCGCCTGCAGCAGAAGACCCAGGTCTTCCCGCTCGATGTGAAGGCCTCGGTGCGCAGCCGTCTCACCCATTCCCTGGAGGTGCAGGAGACGGGCCGCCAGATCAGCAGGCGCATCCTGGCGGCCTTGCCGGCGGGCACCGTCTGCGAAGGGGCCTTTATCAACCTGGTGGAGATGGCCTGCCTGCTGCACGACGTCGGCAACCCGCCGTTCGGCCACTTCGGCGAGCAGGTGATGAGCCAGTTGCTGGCACAGTCGCTGGATGAGCTGTTTGCCCGCGCCCATGATCAGTTGCCGAGCCCGCAGTGGGCCGAGCTTCGCCAGGACCTGCTGGTGTTTGACGGCAATGCCCAGAGCCTGCGGCTGGTGCACAGCCTGCACGAGATGAACCTCACCCTGGGCCAGCTGGCGGCCCTGTGCAAATACCCGCAGCAGCCCCTGTTGCACAATCCCCAGGGCTATGGCCAGCACCATGGCTGGACCAGCAAGCGCGGCATCTTCTTCAGCGAGCAGCCTCTCTATCGCGCCCTCAGCCAGAGTCTGGGGTTGGCGCCGGGATGCCGGCATCCGCTGGTCTACATCATGGAGGCGGCGGACGACATCTCCTACTGCATCGCCGATCTGGAGGACGCGGTGGACAGGCGCATCCTCACCCAGGGGGAGCTGCTGGCGGCGCTGCGCGGTGCCGATGAGGGGGACTACATGGCCACCCTGCTCGAGGAGGCGCTGGCATCCGGCAGGGGCTTCTTCCCCCATTTCCGTCAGCATCTGACCCGGGATCTGGTGGCGCTCGCGGCCCACACCTATGTGAGCGACCACGAGGCCATCCTGAGCGGCGCCTACCCCAGGGCGCTCTTGCACGGTCAGGCACCGGCTGCCAGAGTGCTGGATACCCTCAAACGTGTGGCCCGCGAGCAGGTATTCATGCGCCCCGAGGTGGAGGCGCTGGAGCTGGAAGGTCATGCAGCCCTGCGTGGGGTGCTTTCCACTTATTCCTGCCTGCTGGCACTGCCGGCCGCGCAATTTGAGCGGTTGTTGGCCGGCAACGGCGGGAGTGAGCTGTTCTTTGCCCGGCGGCTGTTCCACCGGTTGTCGGCCCGCCATCTCAAGGCCTACCGGCTGGCGGTGGCCAGCCGGGATCCGCGCTTTGACAAGGGTGCCGAGCAGGAGTGGTACTACAGGGTGCGGCTGTTGCTCGACTATGTCAGCGGCATGACGGATACCTATGCGCTTGAGGAGTTCAGGCTGTTGTCCGGGATTTGACCGAGGCCGGCTGTGGCCGCATTCCACCCATATGGGTGGGGGTGATATTGCGTAAAATTCGGTGTTTTTTTAGACTGTGGCAACTTGTTCAACTTTCACACGGTAAGGAGACGATCATGCAACATTCCATGCTCAACGTTGCGTTCGATCGCTGCAATGGCAGCGCGAAGACTCGTGCTCTTTATTTACCGCGTGGAGGGAACAGGTAACACCTGCCTTTTCATCACCCGCGGTTGTCCCGCAGGGTGATGTCCTCTCTCCGGGAGAACCGCACGTTCAACTGGAGAATATTATGTCTATCGAACTCGCCCTGCTGCGCCACGTCGAAACCCTGGTTCAAAAACGGATCACCCGGCTGGAACGTCGCGTCAGCTATCTGCATCTCTCTCCCGCCCTGCTCAAAGACATCGGGCTGGAAGGGCACAATGTGCAGGTCGCTCATGTCCGTGAGCGGGAGTTTCAAACCGGTTTCCGACTCGGGAATCGAATAACCTGAGGCGAGGGGCTTCGGCCCCCGACTTGTGGATGGCAGGCCCGGGCCTGCCATTTTTCTTTTCTGATAGAGCCGTCATCATTCGCAGCACGGCCCAAATCGGTATAAAGCAATCTCAGAGGAAGATAAATCTTTCGGTGAGATATACCTCGCTATGAAATTCATTCCGATCGCAGATGATGGTTTCCAGAATGACCTCTTCAAACCATGTGACACCGACAAGCATCGAGTGCGCTCACTGTTGTATTTATGTTTCGTAATGCGGGTAACTCTTTAACAAAAGGTTTTTTATACTTTCAATACTTGGTTTTCAGATTATAAATTCGTCTCGTTCGGGGCTTTTTTCTGTTTGATTTTCCTTTATGTATTTGTTTTTTATCGACATTTTAAATTTTTTATTGTTTTGATTTCTTTGTCATTTAAATTGGTGTGAATTATGTGGATCATAATGCATCTTTTCTATTCAGGGTCGCCATCTGGTCATTCGTTCAGTTTCCGTACAGTGGTTTGCTCGAATGATGAGCATCCCTTTGCATGGTTCGAGGGCACTCAAGGTCGGAGAAAAGCGTTGTACTTGAAGAATACAGAAAAACATTGTCATCGACTTGAGAAGTCACGTGATGTTATCCAGTGAATATGCCGGCGGGTTGTACCACCGCATCATAAATATGGAAACAGAGAAATGAATTAGCTCATATCTTTGACAAGAAACTGTGGCTACCTGATTTTCAGAGACACATTGCCAATCCATCTCAGGCGTGAACTAACCGCATGTGAAGATACGGTGCAGGCGCCCCTTTCTGGGATCAGGAGCATAGTGATAAAAACGGACCTTGATTGCCGGTACATAGTTACCTTGGTCAAGTTGAGGCATGTTTTGTCCACGTCTTGCAAGGCTTGAGATGGAGGAATTTGATGACTATGGTAATCAGTCAATGCCCTGACTCTGTTAGGCATACATTAACACCGATAGTTAATTTCAATAGCGGCGATGTCTTTTCTTTTGAAATCAAGCAACGCATCCTAAAAAACAATGGGAGTGTGCTCAACAATCACAGCGATGAAAGAATGTCTTTTATGCGACAACTGGAGTTCTTTCAAAAATTGAATCGGCAGGATGCATTGTCCTATCGAGGGTTGTTTATTGATGCTGCGGCTAGTTTGCTGGATACCAGATCGGCATGGAAAGACTTTATTCCATTTGTTTTTCAATTCAGAGTCAATGTCGGCGTGAAGATGCAGACGATCATGAACGAGTCGTCCGACATTGCGCTGGATAATATTATAAAACTCAAGTCATTAGGTGTACGATTCTGGATGATTGCTGATGATGAATGGCCTTCATTGCAGATGTCAAAATCCTTTCACCCATATATTGATGGGGTAAAGATAGACAGCAATTTTTTTGAAGCTGCATTTAGCAGGGGGGATGCTACTGAGCTAAGACGCATACTCAATACATGGGGCGGTGAGCAAACCATAGTGCATGGTCTTGAACATAAAGAGCATTTCGCCTTCGCTGTCAGCAATGGATTTATGTTGGGTCAGGGAACGTATTGCTGTGCCCATCCCTGTCACTGAATATGGCACTCTCCTGGATTTTTGATATCAAGAAACCACTCATGCGGCACTGCTGCCTGGTGGTATTGTAACAATGCTCAGGGAAGGACCCCTGACCTGCGCGAAAACGCGACATTTTCAAGCAAGGTAAGAGCCTGGCTTTATTTTTACTCGCAGTGTTCTCACCCAGCCCTGAGATTCTGACCTGCTATCGCCCTCGCTTTATTAGGAACTCATGTACAGGACCTTAAGCGTTGAGCACCTTTAAAACGCCTTCCAAGGTCCTGT
>RCUN01000252.1_pt1 | contig 42277 bp, 37 predicted proteins | sample 2166181 | NCBI WGS metagenome assembly RCUN01 (sample SAMN09932603, study PRJNA488358) | compost metagenome | feature: garden; material: soil; isolation source: compost soil in crotononitrile-enriched culture | place: Germany: Experimental Botanical Garden Goettingen | collected 2016-01-27 | reverse complement strand
TATCCGCAACGATCGACTGGCGCGCCTGCGCCAGTTTTTCTTCATAAATGGCTTGCCGCCACTCCAGCGGAGTCCGCTCCGCCGGATTATCGTCTTCCACCACGCTGAGTTCAACCGTGCGGCCATGTAACTCACTGAGTGCCTGCGCCAGCGTCTTCTGCGCCGAAGGCGAATTCAGATGACGCTGCGAAGACCGCAGGTGGAGACAAATGCTGTCCGGTGCCAGCTGCTGCTTAAAGGCGTTTAACGCCAGTTGCTGCACCAGTTTCGGTATTTTTAGCTGGTCGATCTCTGCCGCCCAAGGATCGCGCTCGATGGACTCAACCACCAGTTTAGCCGACAGCTCAGGCGTTTTTTCATGTTCGAGCGCCGTACGCAACGCTTTTGGCGTGGCCAGCGGTTCCGGCGCGGCTTCAGGTTCGGTAAGCGCGCGCCAGCGATAGGCCTCCGGCTTGGCCGGTTTCTCCGTCACGATCTTTTCGGCCTGACGCTTCTGGCTGCGTTCGGTTACCGAGGCTAAACGCTCTAGTGCCGAGTTAGCCGGCCGCGCTATTCCTGGCGCCGCCGGCTCATTCTTTTTTGCGGTGGATGCCCCCTGTTGCCGCAGCAACTGGGTTCGCGCTTTAAGTAATTGCGCGGTAGCATCCGGTAAATTGGTTGGTTGAGTATTCTGCGGCGGCGCAGCCTGCCCTAAGGGAGGCGGGGCATCCGGATAGGGTGAAGGTGGCGCAACGGCCATATTCCCCTGTGGCTGTGCGGGCGCGATCTGCACCATGGCCACCGGCTCCGGGATCACCGCTTTGGGGTGAAACGCCAGCGCGCGCAGCAGGGTCATCTCAACGCCCATACGGCGATCCGGCGCATAGGCCAGCTCTTTGCGGCCAACCAGCAAGGTTTGATAATAAAGCTGTACGTCCGTTGGCGGCAGGGTGCGCGCCAGCTCACGTAACCGCTGCTCAATCGCAGCGTAATGGTTGTCCAGCACCGCGGGTAGCAACTGCACCATCGCAATGCGGTGCAGCAGCGCCAGCGTTTCCACCAGCAGGTTTTCCCAATCCACGCCGCGTGACGCCGCCTGGGCGACCTGCGCCATCACTTTTTCGCCGTCGGCACTCACTAGGGCTTCCAGGATGGCCAGCGGCTGCTCATCATCCAACGTCCCCAGCATCTGGCTGACGGTGTCGGTCGTCACCTGCCCTTGCCCCATGGCAATCGCCTGGTCGGTCAGGCTGAGGGCATCACGCATACTGCCATCTGCGGCGCGCGCCAGCAGTTGCAACGCGCGGGCATCGCTGGTGATGTGCTCTGCCAGCAAGACGGTTTCCAACTGGGTGCGGATTTGTTCCACGTCCATTGCTTTAAGATGGAATTGCAGGCAGCGGGAAAGAATAGTGACCGGCAGCTTCTGCGGATCGGTGGTCGCCAGCAGGAACTTGACGTGCGCAGGCGGCTCTTCCAGCGTTTTCAGCAACGCATTGAAGCTGTGGCGCGAGAGCATGTGGACTTCATCGATCAGGTAAACCTTGAAACGGCCACGCGCCGGGGCGTATTGCACGTTATCGAGCAGATCGCGAGTATCTTCCACTTTGGTTCTGGAGGCGGCATCGATCTCGATCAGATCGACAAAGCGCCCCTGCTCAATCTCACGGCAGTTATCACATTGGCCACAGGGCGTCGCGGTGATGCCTGTTTCGCAGTTCAAACCTTTGGCCAGCAGCCGCGCAATGGTGGTTTTACCCACGCCGCGCGTGCCGGAGAACAGATAGGCGTGATGGATCCGCCCCAGAGAGAGGCCATTAGCCAGCGCCGTCAGGACATGCTCTTGTCCGACAACCTCTGCAAACGTTTGGGGGCGCCACTTACGGGCAAGAACCTGATAGCTCATTAAGACTTCATCACTGATTTATGGAGTAATTTCAACCCAAGTAGTACATCACAACGTCAAGGACATTGCCATGTGAGCAGCCTGCTGGGTACCGAGGTTGAACCGATACCCTTTATCGTCCGATGGCCACTCACACTTTAGTGTAACAGTACGCCCGCCGTCATTCCTATAACTTTGCATCATGCCTGCCAGGTGCAAACCTGTTAGCCCGTCAACATAGGGAGCGCTTTGGCGTTTTTAGCAAGGACTGATGGGGGCGAAACAGAAAATGTCAGAATACAGCGGAGAATACGAAGAAGTTGTGGTTATACGTCAACCCCGCAGCGAACTACGGGGTTGTCTATCGAAGGTATCAATGCCCGGCGAAGTCGAGCAGGCAGTAGCAATTAATACCCAGATTATTCAGGCGCGTTTCGCCCCCGAGGTCCGGCAGATTGATAATAAATGCCGCGTCTGTCACTTCACCACCCAAACGGCGGATCAGCGTGGCGGTGGCTTCGATCGTGCCACCGGTGGCCAGCAGATCGTCAACAACCAAGACTTTGTCGCCAGCAACAATAGCGTCGGTGTGAATTTCCAGCTTGTCGGTGCCGTATTCCAGCTCATAGCTTTCGCTCAGCGTCGCACGCGGCAATTTGCCCGGTTTGCGTACCGGCACAAAGCCAACGCCCAGCGCCAACGCCACCGGTGCGCCGAACAGGAAACCACGCGCTTCAGTACCCACCACCTTGGTGACGCCCGTATCGCGGTAACGTTCGACCAGCAGTTCAATACTGGAAGCATACGCCAGCGGGTTTTCCAACAGGCTGGTCACATCACGGAACAGAATACCCGGCTTCGGATAGTCGGGAATGGTTTTGATACTGTCTCTAATATACTGAAGCTGTTGCGCAGTCGCGGTCATAGTTATTGCCTGATAAAACTACCTGATAACTTCCACACAGGCCTTCAACCACCACGCTTTGAACAAAAAAACGTCGGGAGGAAACCTGCGCACGAAAACGCCCAAATCTATGCAAAAAGGCGGATAAATGCAACTGACGCCGCACGATCAGCGCTGTTTTTGTTGCGGCAGGTCAATAACTGGCAGCCGGAGCATAAAGGTCAGCAAAATAACTAGGATCGCCAGCAGTACACCTCGCACCCACCAAAGGTTCACCAACCAGAGGGAAGCGGCAAACGTCACCACAATAACCAGCACCGCTTTCCACTTGGCTCCGGGCGGTAACGCCTTATGCTGTTGCCAATGGCGCAAATAAGAACCGAACCAGGAGCGATACAGCAACCAATGATGAAAACGCGGTGAAGAACGTGCAAAGCACCAGGCAGCCAGCAACAGAAATGGGGTCGTTGGCAGCAGTGGCAGCACCACGCCCAACGTTGCCAGCACCACGGCTAACCAACCCAGTATAATCAACAACCAACGAGTCATGCTGTCTCTTCTTCACCGCTATTTGGTGGCACCCTAGCGCTTGGCGGCCAACTGCAAAAATCACCAAGAGCGCATTACTGATAATGAATTTCACCGAAGTAGTCTGATAAGACACTATAACGGCAATATTCAAAAGGTTCATTCTCATCGCGGAGGAACGTCTGACGTGCGACCGATAACAGCGGCATATCAGCACTAATCTGCAAACGTTCACATAATTCAGGCGAAGGCATAACGGCGTCAATCTTCTCCACCGCAGAACCGATGGTGATCTGATAGCGGTTTTCCAGCAACTGATATAACGATTGCTGTGCCAAATCCTCTGGCACCAGCTGCAAACCGGGGAAAAACGACAGGTTAATGTAAATCTTTTCGTGGTTGAACGGCTTGCCTTTGGCATAGCGAACGCGGGAGATAAACAGATACTTGTTCTTGGCTGGCAGATTCAGACCATCCAGCAATGCCTCTTTGGCACTGCGTGGTGCCACCATCAGGATCTGGTTTTCTATGCGTATCTGGGAAAAGCTCAGGTCAGAGGTGATACCGCGAAACGTGTGGCCATAGCTTACCCCTTCCGGTAATGCGTTCACCACCGAACCCGTGCCGCGCTGCGAGACAATGATCCCGCTGTCTACCAAATCATTCCAGGCCTGTTTGACAACAATGAGCGAAACATCAAACTGACGCGCAATTTCCTTTTGCGTTGGTAAGCGATCGCCGAGGCTATAAGTGCCATCAAGGATCTGATGGCAGATGATCGAATACAACTGCTTATACAGCGGCGTATAGCTCGCTTTGTCTACCACCACCTGATGACCTCATCTTGTTTACTGGGGAAAGAGCCTGCCCCTTCCCCTATCTGGCTTTTATTGCGTGATTGAACCCGCTAACGCCTCCAGAGAAAAGTGGTTCATACGATCCAGGATACTCAGGTAGTCTGCGGGCAATGCTGCTGCACCGTGGAATGCGCCTGAGATGGCACCCACCATGGTAGCAACCGTATCCGTATCATTGCCGATATTAACTGCGGAAACAATAGCATCAACCGGATTGGCGGCGCTGCAGGCGAACAGGCCAAAGGCAGCCGGTACCGCTTCACTGACATGCAACCCGGTGCCGATGATATCGTTAAGTTCGACAATTGCCGTTTCCCAATGCAAGTGGCGTTTGCCAATGGCGACGGCCAACTCGATTCGCCGCCCCACGGATGGCCCGGCTATCGCTGCTGCTCCCTGCTCGGCAGCCAGTACCAGCCCCTTATCGGCACCGTAAATGCCAGCAGCAATAATCGAATCGCGGCTGGCCGAAGTGGATAAGGCCTCGCTGATCGCCGCTGCCATGGCTGCAGCCCCCGACATCGCCAGCACGTTGTTATGGGTAAAGCGGGCAATATCCAGAGCGCATTCGATCGCCCGATCAATCTCTGCCGGGTGTAATACCGCCGCTGGCCAGATTTTCATCGCCGAACCGTTGGTTGCGGCAGCATTGCCTCCGTTGATAATCTGCACCGACTGCTTCTCACCTTCCAGTTCCCCCTGCAAAGAAGTGCGATTATCGTCAAAAATCGCCTTCATCGCCGCACGTGTTGTGGGACCAGTAAAGTTGGCATAAAAAGGATAATCCAGCCAACGTTGGAAGGCTTCCCTCATTGCCTTATCTGAAACCTGACGCCCATGCGCCAGCAGGGCGTCCATAATATATTTCGCCTGAAGGAAGTCATCGGTGCACATCCCAGCCTCGTTACAACGACCAAAGGTATCCGCCGGAGGCTTGAGGAAAGTCGTCACCCAGCCACCAAAAGTGTCCTTGATTTGTTGTTGCGTGCGTACTTCCGTCGCCGCTCCCATCGCATCGGCCGCAGCTGCGCCAATCAGGCAACCCAGTACTTTGTCATAATTTGCGTTCATTCAAGTCTCCTTGGTGTGTCATTTGCAACAGCAGCCTGGCTGGAAGAGGCCGCATGAAACTCCGCCAGTTGTCCAGCAGTAGGTAAAGCAGTCATGGCACCTTTCTGTGTCACCGCCGCAGCGCCGCAATAGTTGGCGGTCAACAGGGCATCGGCCAGTGATTGATGACGCCAGTTCGTTTGTTGTGCCAAGTGGCTCAGCAAACCTCCGACAAAGGCATCCCCGGCTCCCGTGGTATCAATAGCCTGTACCGCAATAGCTGGAGAATAGTGTTCCTGTCCCTGATGGATGACGTAGGCCCCCTCGGCACCGAGAGAGATCACCGTCGTCTTACAGCCCAAATCACGGACATAGTAACGAGCACTTCGCCAGTCCGACTGAGCTGACAGGCGGCACAGCTCGTCGGCAGAAATCTTGCAGATATCGGCCTGCCCGATGGCGCTAGTCACCTGCGGTAGAATCTCCTCAGGCCGATCCCACATCGCCTCTCGCAGATTGACGTCAAACAGCACCGAGCCTCCTGCCCGTTGCATTTGGCGCGTTCCAGCCAGACAGGCGTTACGCGAAGGCTCCCGGATAAGCCCGATGGAGTTGAAATAGAACCACTCATTTGCAGCGAAAACCGGCAGGTCCTGTTCGCAGACAAAGCTATCGGCACTGGGAGTCACCAGATAGCTGAAGGAACGCTCACCGTCATCCTCCAGCGATACGATCAGCACGGCAGTTTTTAATGCGGGATCGAGACGTAGGCTGCTGATATCCACCCCTTCGCGCCGCAGAGTTTGTGCCAGAAAATGGCCGACCGGATCTAGCCCCAAGCGGCCAATAAACCCACACTGCCCTGCCAACCTGGCCACACACACCGCCACATTGGCAGATGCGCCGCCAGGGCATTTCAGATAACGCTGTTGATCATCAGGCACCAGATCAACCGATGCGTCGCCAATCACCCATATCTTGTTGTTACTGCTCATCTCACCCTCGCTTGGCTAAGGCCAGTTTCAACTCAGCATAATAGTGATTATTGATGACATAACGTTTCATCAATAGGCCGATGATTAAATGGAACAACGCCGGAATTATCGTCATCATCATCGCAATACCGGTTAATGCATTGCTGGTCTGCTGAACATCGGGTTGATAGCCGAAATGACTCAGCAGGAATCCTAATAATCCACCAGCGATCCCCATGCCAAATTTTTGGAAGAACAAAATGCCACCAAATGCCAGACCGGAAACTCGTTTGCCGGTTTTATTTTCACCATAATCGACGGCCTCAGCAATGGAGGACCAGAATATCGGCATCTGCATGTCGCAAAAATAGTTAATCAGGAAATAGAATACGAAGGCCAGCCACAGGTTATTTTGTCCCACCAGGAAGAACATGCCCAGGCTTAAAACAAAGGTCATCAGTTGGGTATAACGGAACAGCTTTATTTTATCGTATGCCCGGGTGATATAGGTGGTGGAGATCATGGCCAGTATCGAGGCCACAACCCCTACGGTCAGGAAAGGCGAAATCAGGGCATCGCCACCGTTAAGGTAATACTTGGCATAGTAGGCGGCTACGGAACCGCGGATAACATAGCCGCACATCAGTAACATGATCACTATGCCCAGCAGTAACCACTGATCGTTGCGCAGCAACAGCCTGAACTGCTCGGGCAATCGCATGGTGGGAATTTCTGGGCGGCTGCGTTCACGGGTGGTCATAAAGCAGAAGATGAACAGCACCGCTCCCATCACACCCATCAAGCCCATCGATAGTTGATAACCATGTGCCTTGCTGCCCTGACCAAGCCATACCGCCATTAGCGGCACGACAATGGTCACCAGGAACGCCGCAATTTTGGTCATCACAAACCGGTAACCATTGGCACTCAGCCTCTCCAGCGGGTCGTCGGTAATGACCCCAATCATGGAAATATAGGGAATGGTGATCGCCGTATAGATCACGGTCATTAAAATATAGGTAAAGTAGGCCCACGCCAATTTTGCGGTATAGCCCACATCCGGCGTGATAAACATCAGATAAACGGCAAAACCAAACGGAATGGCGAACCACAATAAGTAGGGACGATAGCGCCCCCAGCGGGTATTGACTTTATCGGTTAATACTCCCATCAGCGGATCGATAATCGCGTCAATCAAGCGCACAACCACAAATAAGACGCCAACGTCAGCGGCATGTAAACCATAAATATCGGTGTAGAAATACGCAAGCAATAACTGCATGGCGATAATAATGATATTAATCGCCATATCACCGGCGCCAAATCCTATCTTTTCGAGGACTGATAATTTCATGTGAGCACCTTTTATTGAGATCTGTTAACGATATCGACTGTTAACAACAGGTCACTTTTTATTGGTCAATGCCAATCGCGAATGCCACATAACGCTTATCCGAACGGCAGTTATCTTCCGCCTTGTTCAACGGTGGATAATTTTCCCTGAAATGTTGGCACAGACTCAGTGTACCCTTAAGGATAAAAACATAAAGGTATACCGTTATGCTTTTTGATCGGCATCACAAAGATTTTCATCCAGAGTATCCGGCTAATGACTTCTGCCCGCTCCCGGTGCGGGTTTGGTAGAAAGACATTTGCCGCTTGTCTGATCGCCCTTTCACGGGCAAGCTTAGGCACTTACTGCCTTATCGAAGGATCTCACGTGACTACGCACCGCTTATTACAGGCGCTTGAACAACAGATCGCCGCCCTGGCCAGCGAAATCCAACCGCGAGGTGATACCCCTATCTCGCAGGCGCGGTTTGACGTTGCCCTGTTCTCCAACCACGGCACGCGGTTACGAGATTATCTGGCCGAGATACAAAAGAACTTTGCCCAGCTACAAACGGCGGTCAAAGACAACCGTACCGCTCACGTCGCCTTTCTGGCAGAAAAGCTGGTGGCACAGCTCACCGCGTTACAGCGCGAAATGGCGACCCAGACAATACGGCGTAAAAATCAGCCAAAGGAAGTGGCGGTGGTCGATTTGTACCATAAGCTCGCCGAACATCAGGACTATGAACGCCGCCTGATCGCCATGATCCAGGACCGCGAAAGTCTGTTAGGGCAACAGACGACCTTCGCCGCGCAGAAGAAATTACAACAGGAACTGGCCGCATTCGAGGGCAGATTAGTGCGTTGTCGGCAAGCGTTGGCGCGCATAGAGCGCAGTATCGAGAGAAAAGAAAACGGTTTTTGAATATTTGTCACATTATTTTAATGATTATTCCCCTCCCCGCGCCAGGTTCACTATACTCAGCCAAAGCACAATCCCGTCTCTCCCGCGTTTAAAACACGGGAAGAACCCTTTACTAACACAAACGTTGGACTTATGTCGCTAGAGAATGCCTCCCCAGAATTACAACTGGCGGTAGACTTGATTTACCTGCTGGAATGCAACGAGATCGATCCGGCAACGGCGCTGGCCGCGCTGGATATCGTCAGAAAAGACTATCAGGAAAAGATGCAGCGTGCGGGCATCACCTCACCATATTTGCCCGCGGGCCAATGATCATGGCCCGCTAGCGTTCTTGTCAGGTTCCTACACCGCGGGTTGATCACCGATGCCTGGAACCTGCGTCCGCTTGACCTCCTGCACTTCGTTGCCCTGCTGATTATGCAGATACACTTCCAACTGGTTGAAGGCGATATTAATGTCGTTCTCACGGCATAGGCGGTCAATCGCCCGGTTCAGTTCATCCACGGTATAGCTACGATCGCGCAGCTCACGCACATATAACCGCAGCTCATGATCCAGCGTGCTCGCGCCAAAGTTGAGGAAAAAGACCATCGGCTCGGGATCCGTCATCACGCGCGGGTTTTCATGCGCCGCTTGCAACAGCACCGCCTTGACCTTATCCAGATCGGAGCCATAGGCCACCCCCACTTTAATCAGCACGCGGGTAATGGTGTCTGACAGTGACCAGTTAATCAGCCGCTCGGTGACAAACGCTTTGTTAGGAATGATCACTTCTTTGCGATCAAAGTCCGTAATGGTGGTGGCGCGAATACGGATCTTGCTGACCGTCCCGGAGTACGTGCCGATGGTGATGGTATCGCCGATCCGCACCGGGCGTTCAAACAGGATGATCAGGCCGGAAACAAAGTTGGCAAAAATTTCCTGTAAACCGAAGCCCAAACCTACCGACAGCGCCGCCACCAGCCACTGGAGTTTGTCCCAAGAGACGCCCAGCGATCCTAACGCAGTGATGGTCCCCACCGCCGTAATCAGATAGGTCAGAATGGTGGTGATGGCGTAAGACGCCCCCTGTCGCAACTGCAGGCGGGATAACACCAGCACTTCCAGCAAACCCGGCAGGTTACGCGTCATGACGTAAGCGACGATCACCGCCAGGACGGCCACCATCATATTGCCCAGCGTTACCGCCTGCGGTATCACACTGCCCGCCACGCTACTGGAGTAATGCCATAGGGTAACGCTGTCGAGGTAAGAGATCACCGTTACCAGATCCGACCATATCGCATAAAACGCACTGGCGAAGATCAGAAACAACACCATGGTGGTCAAACGCAGCGACTGCTGGTTGATTTGATCCAGCGCCAGAGGGGGTTCCTCTACCGGCTCGTTGCCTTCGGCTCCCTCTTTCTCTTTGGCCTGGTTTTGGCGGCGCGCCAGGGCACGGCGATAGGCCAACCGACGAGCTGCGACGCTCAGGCCACGGATCGCTGCCAGATAAACGATATTCCACAGGAAGTACAGATACAGGCTATCGATCCAACGGCCAGCCAAACGTAACGTGGTATAGAAGTAACCGGCAAACATCAGCCCTAGCAGGATCACCGGTGTGGCAGCCAGCGCGGTGACCATCAGCAACCGCACCTTATGGGAGTTTTTTTCACGCCAATGGTCGCGGCAGATGGGGAACACCAGCACCGCTAGTAGCGCCAATGTCAGGATCACCACCACCTGGCCAATGACATCTTCGACCAATCTCAGCGGTGCTTTTTCTCCCAGCACTGACCAGAAGATCAGCGGTAACAGGGCAAGCCCCAACCTGAGGGTCTGGCGGCGATAGTGCGCACAGCGATCGGCCGGAGCATTAAAGTGCCGCTGCGAAATACCATCCGGAGCCAGCATGCGGAAAGTGAAGCCAAATACCAGCCAGAACAGCGCCAGCTGTTGTGACAAGGCCCAGATAAAATCGCTGATGCTGAAATCGGCCCGATAGAACCAGAACCCGGCACCGAGCAGCAGTAAAGAACCCGGTAACACCTTTAATAAGGTGAGCAGAATGGCTTTCGGCGTATGCAGTTGGCTATCGCGCTTTAGCTGGCCGACGTCATTGGCCAGCTTTTGCAGATGCCTGTCAATCAGGCGGTAGCGCCAGCGCAGTAGGCCAATCACTACCAGCAATGGGATCAGGAACACCAGGGCATGCAGCCCGCCTAACAGCAACTGCCCGGGTTCGAATTTAAAATCCAGCCCGGCCAGCTGTTCTTTCACCGCGCCAGGCAGCCCCTTGAGCCAGGCGAAATCGATAGGTTTGTTGCTGTTAACCCAGAAAATCTGCTGGGTCAGCGTGTCCTGTACCGAACTATAGACGCTGGTCAGTTGCTGTTGATTAATCTGCAGGTTGATAGCCAACGACAGTTGGTTATTGAGCTGTTTATTCAGTTGATCGAGCAGCTCACGGCGCATATCGACAATTTCATTCAACGCATCAAGCACGTCACCGCTAGCCTTTTCCTTACTGTCCGCCACCAGTTTGTTGATGAAGTCATCGCCCTTGAACAACTCATCGCGCTGCTGGTTGATCTCAAACTGCTCCAACCGTAAGTCCGCAATATGGGTACTCATATCCGCTACCAGTGTACCCGGCGGCAGGTTTTGCTGCTGCTGATAAAGAATGCGCGACAGCACCAGACTCCCCTTCAATACCTGGATCTGCTCTTTCAGGTTTTGTTCCGATTGCAGGCCGCGATCGAGCCAGTTTTTCACCTGAATATTTTGCTGGAACAGGGTATTACTCTCTTGCGTGGCGGTGATCAGCCGCTGGCTGATTTGACGGTTGATGTTCAGCTCTTTGCTCACCAGCTTGTCGCTCTGGATATCGCTGGCATCCTCCGGATTCTGCGCCTCTTTCGCCGTTTTTTCCGACAGCGTCAGCCGTTTGCTGTTTACCACATCCTGTAATACCTGCACCCGACGATCCAGGGCGTCGATGTTCATAGTGGTGTAATCGCGCTGCTTCTGGAGCAGATCCTGTAGCGTGGTATTAGCCTCCAACCTTCTTCGTTGCAGGTCTATCTCGTCATTCAGCAACACCTGCTCCGTATTAAGCATGACCTGTTGGGTGTTGCGTAACACCTCTTGCCCCGGCGCGCGATCGCTAAGGAGGTTACGGATTTCCTGCAGGCGCTGGGAGGCGGTGTACATACTGCTCTGCACACGTTCGGGCTGGGTCTGTAATGAGATGAGCTGGCTGTTGTAGGTCGAGAGGCTTTCTTGCGTGTCCTGCAGTTCGTCCAACGTTTGGTATAGGCGGCTTTCCAACTGGCGCAGGGACAGCGGCAACAGTTCGGCTCGCGTCACCGCTTCATCAGCCGGGTTCTTCAGCGATTCCAGATCGCGCGTGACCTGCTGTAATTTGGCCGGTGCCTGCTGAACCTGCTGTTTAAGCTGATTGAGCTCTTGCTTGGTGCGTTCGAGGCCGTCCAGCAACTCCATCGTGCGGGTTAAATCCTGCAGGGATAGTTTTTCAACCGGCGTCAGGTTTTTTTGCTTGTTCAGCGCCTCTATCTGGCTCTGAATGTCGCTGCGCGCAGGGAGATCGCCGCTCTGTGCCGCGAACGCGCCCAAAGGCAGAACCAGCGCCGCCAACAACAAAAACCATAGTGTGATATTGCGGAATTGGCCCGCAGCGTAAGACAAGGAAACAGTTTGGACTACGGGGAGAATACGCCTGCGACTCATGATTTAACGTCGGTTTAACAATGAAGCGTCAAGGTTATCACGATCGCAGGTTGGCAATGAATAAGAAAAGCATTGCAGTTAATGAACCACAGGGGATCAGAAAGTCAGCACCTTCTCCGCAGCCAGCGTCCACTGGGCCAATTCCACCAGCGTGCCAATTTCTACGCCATCGGCCAGCGTCAGTTGGCTGACGCCACGGGCATCGGCACAGGTTTTACACAGTTTGACCGGCACCTGCTGCGCCGTCAGAATCTCCAGCATCTGCTGCAAATGATAGCCTTCACGCGGCTGCTGCCCGGCTATGCCCGCCACAACCGCATCGGACATCAAAAACAGTTTCAACTGCAGCTCGGGCTGCTGTTCTTTCAGGGTGATCGCCAGACGTAGCGCATTGAATAACGATTCCTGGCCATAAGCCGCACCGTTGGCAATCAGTAACAGAGATGACATTGGGATTCTCCTTATCGAGGTCTACAGGACTGGCGCGTTCACACGTAAAGAAGGGCTAAGCTGCGCCATTTCGAGGAAGCTGTCGACCAAGATACTCGCCTCGGCTTTGAGATCAAAGCTTTCCGGCATAAACAGCCAGTTCTCCATCAGGCCGGTGATGTAAGCACGCAGGATGATTGCGGCCCGGCGGGTATGCAGATCGGCAGGGAGTTGCCCCTGATCCATGCTATTGCGTAAAACGCGTTCGATACGATCATAACCTTCAAGGTAAAGCACCTTGCGAGCGTCATGTAAGGGCATCATTTCACCGATAAATTCGCACTTATGGAACACGATCTCCATCAATGCCCGGCGCCGACAGTCATCTACCGTAGCGGTCAGAATATAAATCAGAATTTCTCTTAAAATACGCAGTGGATTATCGGGATACTTTGCCTGATACTCTAACTCCAGATCGCCTATTTTCGATTCTGAGAGCTCCCAAACTTCATTAAACAGGTCTACCTTGTTCTTGAAGTGCCAGTAAATTGCACCACGCGTAACCCCGGCAGCGGTGGCGATATCAGTCAAAGACGTTGCCGAAACGCCACGCTCGGAGAATTCCCTCACTGCGGCGTCGAGGATCTGTTGTCGTGTTTCTTGCGCCTGCTGTTTGGTTTTTCGTGCCATGATGTTGTTTTTTAGGGGCGGTGTGATTTACATACATTCGCGAATGTATGTACCATAGCACGCAGATAAAATTAACGCAGCAATGGGTTTTAAAGCTTGTGATCCATTGATCAATTTGAAATCGGACACTTGAGGTTTTTCTATGAACAAAAACAGAGGGTTAACGCCTCTGGCGGCAGTTCTGATGCTTTCAGGCAGCTTAGTGCTTACAGGATGTAATGATAAAGAAACCCAGCAACAGGCCCAACACCAGGCTCCTGCCGTAGGTGTGGTGACGCTGAAAGCTGAACCTCTCAATATTACTACCGATCTTCCTGGTCGTACCGCAGCATACCGCATCGCCGAAGTTCGCCCTCAGGTTAGTGGCATCATCCTGAAACGCAACTTTACTGAAGGCAGCGATATCAAGGCGGGTGTTTCACTGTATCAAATCGATCCAGCGACCTATCAAGCCGCTTATGACAGTGCCAAAGGCGACCTGGCCAAAGCCCAGGCCGCAGCAGAAATCGCGCGTCTGACGGTCAACCGTTACAAGCCTTTACTGGGTACTAGCTACATCAGTAAGCAAGACTTCGATAATGCCAACTCTACCCTGATGCAGGCTAACGCTTCCGTGGTCGCTGCCAAGGCCGCCGTGGAAACCGCCCGTATCAACCTGGCTTACACCAAAGTGACTTCCCCAATCTCTGGTCGTATCGGCCTTTCATCGGTAACCGAAGGGGCGCTGGTGACTTCTGGTCAGGCCAATGCGCTGTCTACCGTGCAACAACTGGATCCGATGTATGTCGATGTGACCCAGTCAAGCAACGACTATCTGCGCCTGAAACAGGAATTGGCTAACGGCACCCTGAAACAGGAAAACGGCAAGGCCAAAGTGAAGCTGCTGCTGGAAAACGGCCAGGAATATGCACAAGAAGGTTCGTTGGAATTCTCTGACGTGACCGTGGATGAAACCACCGGTTCCATCACTATTCGTGCCATTTTCCCTAACCCTAACGATGCCTTGCTGCCAGGTATGTTCGTGCGCGCCCGTCTGGACGAAGGCGTACGTAGCGATGCCTTGCTGGTTCCGCAAGAGGGCGTCACCCGTAACCCACGTGGTGAAGCTACCGCAATGGTTGTCGGTGCGGACGATAAAGTGGAAGTACGTACGCTGACCGCCGCGCAGGCGATTGGCAACAAGTGGTTGGTGACGGCTGGTTTGAAACCGGGCGATCGCGTGATTGTCACCGGCCTGCAAAAAATCAGGCCTGGCGTTCAGGTGAAAGCGCAAGAAGCTGATAGCAAGCCACAGACTGCGTCTGAACCCGAGAAGAAGTCATAAAAAGGAGCCGGTAATACATGGCTAAGTTCTTTATAGATCGCCCCATATTTGCATGGGTAATCGCCATCATCATCATGTTGGCGGGCATCTTGTCGATCATGAAGCTGCCTATTGCGCAATATCCGACCATTGCGCCACCAGCAGTCACGATCGCCGCCAACTACCCGGGCGCTGACGCCAAAACGGTGCAGGATACCGTGACGCAGGTTATCGAACAGAATATGAACGGTATCGATAACCTGCTGTACATGTCCTCCAACAGTGATTCGTCCGGTAACGTCCAGATTACGCTGACCTTCAACTCTGGTACCGACCCTGATATCGCTCAGGTGCAGGTGCAGAACAAGCTGCAGTTGGCAATGCCACTGCTGCCGCAAGAAGTGCAACAACAGGGCGTTAGCGTTGAGAAATCAAGCAGCAGCTTCCTGATGGTGGCGGGCTTTATTTCCGAAGACGGTAGCATGACGCAAGAGGATATCGCGGACTATGTAGGTTCCAACATCAAGGATCCTATCAGCCGTACCTCTGGTGTGGGTGACGTGCAACTGTTCGGTTCCCAGTACGCGATGCGTATCTGGCTTGACCCCAACAAACTGAACAACTACCAACTGACCCCGGGCGATGTTATCGCTGCGATCAAGGTTCAGAACAACCAGGTTGCTGCAGGCCAGCTCGGTGGGACTCCACCGGTAAAAGGCCAACAGCTGAACGCCTCGATCATCGCGCAAACCCGCCTGACCTCGCCGGAAGAATTCAGCAAGATCCAGCTGAAAGTCAACCCGGACGGCTCGCAGGTGCGTCTGAGAGATGTGGCCAGAGTTGAACTGGGCGGTGAAAGCTACAACGTTATTGCTCGTTTTAACGGTAAGCCTGCTGCTGGTATCGGTATCAAGCTGGCAACCGGTGCCAACGCCCTGAACACGGCGTCAGAAGTCAAGGCAGAACTGGCCAAACTGGAACCGTTCTTCCCTGCAAGTCTGAAAGTTGTTTACCCTTATGACACCACGCCGTTCGTTAAGATTTCCATTAACGAAGTGGTAAAAACCCTGATTGAAGCGATCATCCTGGTGTTCCTGGTGATGTATCTATTCCTGCAGAACTTCCGCGCTACGCTGATCCCAACGATCGCCGTGCCGGTAGTATTGCTGGGGACGTTCGCCATCCTGGCTGCGTTTGGCTTCTCGATAAACACCCTGACGATGTTCGGCATGGTGTTGGCGATAGGCCTGCTGGTGGATGACGCCATCGTGGTGGTAGAAAACGTTGAGCGTGTCATGGCCGAAGAAGGCCTGCCGCCAAAAGAAGCCACCAAGAAATCGATGGAACAGATCCAGGGTGCATTGGTGGGTATCGCCATGGTGCTGTCAGCGGTATTTATCCCGATGGCCTTCTTCGGTGGGTCAACCGGGGCAATCTATCGCCAGTTCTCGATTACCATCGTTTCCGCCATGGTGCTGTCGGTATTGGTCGCGTTGATCCTGACGCCTGCTCTGTGTGCCACCATGCTCAAACCGATCCCGAAAGGCGATCACGGCATCAAGACCGGCTTCTTTGGCTGGTTCAACCGCCTGTTTGAGAAGAGCACCCATCACTATACCGATAGCGTAGCGAACATTCTGCGTAGCACTGGGCGTTATCTGGTGATCTACCTGCTGATCGTGGTTGGTATGGCAGTACTGTTCATGCGCTTGCCTTCCTCGTTCCTGCCGGACGAAGACCAAGGCATCCTGCTGACCATGGTGCAAATGCCAGCGGGTGCCACTCAGGAACGTACCCAGAAAGTCCTGGACGAAGTTAACCGCTACTACCACGAGAAAGAAGGCGACAACATTAACTCGGTGTTCACCGTTAATGGTTTCGGCTTCAGCGGCCAGGGTCAGAACACCGGTTTGGCGTTTGTCAGCCTGAAAGACTGGTCTGAGCGTAAAGGTGAAGAGAACAAGGTGCCGGCAATTGCTGCCCGTGCAATGGGTGCTTTCTCGCAGATTAAAGACGGCTTGGTATTTGCCTTTAACCTGCCAGCGATTGTGGAACTGGGGACGGCGACCGGCTTCGACTTCCAGTTGATCGATCAGGCTAACCTGGGCCATGAAAAACTGACAGCAGCACGTAACCAGCTGTTGGGCATGGCGGCAGAGCATTCTGATTTGCTGGTCGGCATGCGCCCGAACGGCTTGGAAGACACGCCTCAGTTCAAACTGATCATCGATCAGGAGAAAGCACAGACGCTGGGCGTTTCCCTGAGCGATATTAATACCACCATCGGCACCGCGCTGGGCGGCTCGTATGTGAACGACTTTATCGACCGCGGTCGTGTGAAAAAGGTTTACGTACAGGCTGAAGCCCCGTTCCGTATGCTACCGGAAGATATTAATAACTGGTTTGTTCGTGGTAGCACCGGGCAGATGGTACCGTTCTCCTCCTTCGCCACGGCGAAATGGGAATATGGTTCACCGCGTCTGGAACGTTACAACGGCCTGCCATCGATGGAAATCCTCGGCCAGGCAGCACCGGGTAAGAGTACCGGTGAAGCGATGGATATGATGGAACAGCTGGCGGCGAAACTGCCAAACGGCGTCGGCTATGACTGGACCGGTATGTCCTATCAGGAACGTCTGTCCGGTAACCAGGCTCCGTCACTGTACGCCATTTCTCTGATCGTGGTGTTCTTGTGCCTGGCGGCTCTGTATGAGAGCTGGTCGATTCCGTTCTCCGTTATGTTGGTTGTGCCACTGGGCGTCATCGGTGCCCTGTTGGCCGCGACCATGCGCGGGATGGAGAATGACGTTTACTTCCAGGTAGGCCTGTTGACAACCATTGGGTTGTCGGCGAAGAACGCGATATTAATCGTGGAATTCGCCAAGGACCTGATGGATAAAGAAGGTAAAGGGCTGATCGAATCAACGTTGGAAGCGGTGCGTATGCGTCTGCGTCCAATCCTGATGACATCACTGGCCTTTATCCTCGGGGTTATGCCGCTGGTTATCAGCAGCGGCGCAGGCTCTGGCGCTCAGAACGCGGTAGGTACCGGCGTAATGGGCGGGATGGTGACAGCTACCGTCTTGGCAATCTTCTTTGTACCGGTGTTCTTCGTGGTGGTTCGCCGCCGCTTCAGCAAAAAGACTGAAGATCTGGAACACGCCCATCCGGTTAAGCATCACTGATGCTTTCCTGCTGACAACCAAGGCCGCGCAAGCGGCCTTTTTTATGCCTGCTATTTAGCCAACAGGCCCAACGCTGATTAACGTTATTTGGGGGTTGATCCCGATCCCAGAGAGGTGCATAATAATTGTTATAGTATAACATAACATTTGAGAGCATCATGAAAACAGGCATCCATCCAGACTACCGTACCGTGGTATTTCACGATCTCAGCGCCGATACCTACTTCAAGGTGGGGTCGACCATCAAAACCGATCGCACTATCGAGCTTGAGGGTAAAAGCTGGCCCTACGTCACCATAGACGTCTCTTCCGCTTCGCATCCTTACTACACCGGCAAGCAGAAAGAGTTCTCAAAAGAAGGCAGTACCGCGCGCTTCCAGCAGCGGTTTGGCCATTTGGTTAACAGCAGAAAATAATCGGGGTTGATGATGCAAGTATTGAGTTCACTGCGTTCGGCGAAGAAACGCCATCCGGATTGCAAGGTTGTGCGCCGCCATGGCCGCATCTTTGTCATTTGTAAGTCCAACCCGCGTTTTAAAGCGGTACAGGGACGTAAGAAGAAACGTTAAGCCAAAGTGTCATTAGTAGCCAAAGCCCCGTTGCTGCTCAACGGGGCTTTTTTATTGCCAAATGCCACGGCAAAGAGAAAAACCCACCGCACGCGGTGGGCATAAAATCTACTTCATGCTGCCAACAATGGCCTCGACGTTATGTTTGAATGCCTGCACATAGCTGGCCGCCGGGCCTTGCGGCTTGGATAGTGCTTCAGGATACAGCTCACCTCCCGCTTTCGCCCCCGTTGCCGCCGCGATCTGCTGCACCAAGCGCGGATCCGTTTGATTCTCAATAAAGTAGGCATGGACTTTTTCCTGCCTGATCTGCTTGATCAACCCGGCGACATCGCTGGCACTGGCTTCAGCCTCGGTAGAAAAACCGACCGGGGCAAGGAAGGTGACGCCGTACTCTTGGCCAAAATAGCCGAAAGCATCATGGCTGGTCAGCACCTTGCGTTTTTGCTGTGGCACCGCCGCGAACTGGGCTTTGGCCCAACTATCAAGCTGCTGAAGCTGTTGAATATATTCACCGCCACGTTGGCGGAAATAGGCGGCGTCTTCAGGATCTGCAGCAATCAGCGCATTCATCACGTTGGTCGCATACTGCACGCCATTGTTCATGCTGTTCCAGGCGTGTGGATCGGTGACCTGTTTGCCCTCTTCTTCCATACTGCGCGAGTCGATCCCTTTGGATGCGGTGATCACCGGCCCCTGATAACCGGAAGCCTTCACCAACCGATCGATCCAACCTTCAAGCCCCAATCCGCTGACAAATACCACATCGGCCTGCGTCAGTTGCTTGCTGTCTTGCGGCGATGGCTCAAAGCTGTGCGGATCGCCATCCGGGCCAACCAGCGTACTGACCTTCACATGTTCGCCCCCCACCTGCTTGACGATATCGCCAAGAATAGAAAAGCTGGCCACGGCCTCAACGGTTTTCGCCTGCGCTAACGGGCTGGCGAGCAGAGCAGCTGCCACCAGCGTTATGGGTAAAGATTTCATGTTTTCTCCTTGCAGATAGCACTTCTCAATGACGCGCACGGCGCAACATCCCGCCACGCGTCCCAAACAAAATCGAAATTAAAAACATCACGCTGGCGCTGAGGACAATCGCCGGGCCTGCGGGCAATGAAGCGTAGTAGGACCACTCCAGACCAACCAGGCTGGCGAGCAACCCAATCCCCATCGCCACGGCCAATGTTTGTGGCAAATCTCGCGCCCAGAACCGGGCGCAGGTCGCCGGTAACATCATCAGCCCCACCGACATCAGGGTGCCAAGGATTTGAAAACCGGCCACCAGGTTGATCACCACCAAGGCGAGAAAAAGCCCGTGGATCCACGCCAGTGAGCCTGGTGCACTGACGCGTAAAAAAGTGTTATCAAAGGATTCAATCACCAGAGCCCGATACAGCACTGCCAGCATCATCAGCGAAATACTGGCGATAATGCCGACCATAACAAGCGCCTGCGCATCCACCGCCAGGATCGAGCCAAACAATACGTGCAGCAGATCAACGCTCGATCCGCGTAAAGAGACCAGCGTGACGCCCAACGCCAGCGACCCCAGATAGAAACCCGCAAAGCTGGCGTCCTCTTTTAACGGGGTTTTGCGGCTCACCAGCCCGGACAGCATGGCTACCGCCAGCCCGGCAATAAATCCCCCTACGCCCATGGCTACCAGCGACATGCCTGAAATCAGATAGCCAATTGCTGCACCGGGTAATACCGCATGAGAAAGCGCATCACCCACCAGGCTCATCCGGCGCAGCAATAAAAACACCCCTAGTGGTGCAGCGCTCAGCGATATTGCCAGGCAGGCAACCAATGCACGGCGCATAAATCCGAAAGAGACAAAAGGATCGAGCAGCAGATGGAATAGCGTCACTACGCGGCCCCCCTCTGATTAGCCGCCGTCGAATAATGCGCTAACACGCGCTCAGCGTTATCCCAATGGCAGCGTTCGGGGGTGAGCAACAGCGCTTCGGGGAAATGGTTGGCTACGGTAGACATATCGTGCAATACGGCAATCACCGTTCTTCCCTGCCGGTGTAACTGCGAAATCACCCGCAACAGCAACTGAGTGGTTGCCGCATCGATGCCGGTGAAGGGCTCATCCAGTAAAATTAGTGGCGCTTGCTGGACCAACAAACGGGCAAATAGTACGCGTTGCAGCTGCCCACCGGATAACTCCCCTACCGCCTCACGCGCCATGGAACTCATGCCCACGGTGTCCAACGCACCGGCAATTTGCTGCATGGAGCGTTTATTCACACCGCCAAACAGGCCGCTTTGCGGCCAGCAACCCATAGCGACCAAATCCTGAACCAGAATAGGAAATTGACGATCCAACTCCACCAGTTGTGGCAAATAGGCCATCGCCGGAACCTTCCCGCCCGCAAAATGTAGTTTGCCGCCCAGCAGTGGATGCAACCCGGCCAACGACTTCAATAACGTAGATTTGCCGGCGCCGTTAACACCAATCACCGCCGTTAATGAACCGGCGGCAAAACAACCGCATAACGGTGGTAACAAAGGGGTTCGGCCATAACCCACGATGGCATTTTGCAGCGTTATCATGGCAGCACAACCGCCCACGCAATGGCTAGCCATAGTAAGGCCAGCAATACGCTAACGGCTGCGCAGCGCAAAATCGCGGCTGAGGTAAACAGGGTAACGGGAAGGAAAGGCAGCATGGTTATCGCCATAAAGATTACGCAAATGTAATAATATAACATCACATAAAATAGAGATCCTCAAGTCGTTCATGTGCCAATAATGCAACGGAACGTAACATTTTCAGGCTATCGAGCCGGTGCTGCTGGGTGAGTGGCAGAACTATCGAACGGTAAAAATCTCAAAGCTGGGTAAAAAAGCGTTATTCAGTGAAAAGTTTGCCCATCAAGGCTGGAAAAGGAGTAAGATAGAGGCATAGAATGTGATACAACCAGATATCCAAATGCTAGTGACGCTAAGCCGTTGTTCCGAAGTAGACACACTTTCTGTGAAACAATTAAGGAAAGTGGTCGGTAATCAATTATCTGACTTGGTACCGGCGCTCACCAGTGGGCTAAGCTTTTACTCCGAGAATGCACGCTATGTGGATGGTTCATTAGAAATCATTGAGATTAACTGCATCGGTAATAGCGAGTATTCAATGAGTTACCGCTATCAGTGGTCGATTTTTAACGCATGCCTGGATATCAGTGGTGACGAATACATAAATGATTCTGTCACTTTTACCCTGACGGAAAAGGGTTTGGTGTTTGAGGTTATCGACAACTCACGGCCATCAACCGCTGACGAATTGTAAGTTTCGGTAATAGTAACAAGCTAGATGGCAAAAAATGATTTATATTTAATATGCTGAAAGTTTATTAAGCCTGAGCTAAGCTTTACAGCATATGATGTTAAGTCAATGTACTCACAGAGTGTTATCAACACCGAAATTAAGACTGACGGGGGATGATATGGATGAGTATTCGCCTAAAAGGCACGATATTGCTCAACTCAAATTCTTATGTGAAAATTTGTACGACGAAGGCATCGCTACCTTGGGTGACAGCCACCACGGCTGGGTTAACGATCCAACGTCCGCCGTCAATCTGCAGCTTAATGAGCTGATCGAACATATTGCTTCGTTTGTAATGAGTTTTAAAATTAAATACATGGACGAAGGTGATTTATCGGAACTGGTCGAAGAGTACCTCGACGATACCTATACCCTGTTTAGCAGCTACGGTATTAATGACTCCGATTTGCGTCGCTGGCAAAAAACCAAGGCACGCACATTCAGATTGTTCTCAGGAGAGGGCGTCTGTACCACGATGAAAACTTAGGGGATAATTATCCTCAAATAATTTTATGGTTAATAAGACTAAAGGTTATCATGACAAAAATTGACTATCTGATGCGTTTGCGTAAATGCACCACGATTGAAACCCTTGAGCGAGTGATCGAGAAAAATAAGTACGAACTCTCTGACGATGAGCTAGAGCTGTTCTACTCTGCCGCCGATCATCGCCTGGCCGAACTGACCATGAACAAGCTGTACGATAAAATTCCGGTCGCCGTTTGGAAATTTGTAAGATAATCAAAGTAGCCTTGCGTTGAGCCGATAATATTATCGGCCTCAATGGTCGCGCAGATTAAGCATTATCTTAAAAATTCAAGTTTACTTGCCTCTGAGCTGAAAATCGTGCAGTAGCAACTGGAAACAGTTTTCAATTAAAGGCGAGTGATTTTGTTTTGCGCTGCGCATAAGTGCCACAGTGCGGCTAAGTAATGGCTGTTGCAATTGAATAACGGTTAATTCTTCATCGTTTAAATGCGTCGTATAAAGCTGCGGCAAAATAGCCACCGCTAATTGTGACCGCACCAAACCATACAGCGTTTCCAGAAAATCCACCTGATAACGCGCCGTTAAGTTCAGACGATGGCTTTCCGCCAGTGCCGACACTAATCGACTGCTATTCCCTTTCGAAAATACCGCAATATCTCTGTTAGCCAATTGCCGCCAGGGCAGATGATGTGGATCAGCCAAGGGATCGTCCCGGCGCATCACCGCCACAAACGGATCTTCCTGCAACGGATAAATCTCAAGCCGATCTGGCACCGAGCTGTCCAAAGCCCCTATGCCAAAATCTATCTGCCCATTTTCCAACTGTAGTAGCAGGGAATCATTGGTTTGGTCGTGGAATTCTACGCGTAAACGCGGGAAATGTTGCGCCAGCAATCGCGGTACCGCAGGAAACAGCAGGTTGCTCACCGAAGGCACCAGACCGATACGTAACGTGCCATCCCCTCCGGCCAACATGACACGCTGCATATCATCAAAGGTAGCGTGAGCCACATTCAGCAGCCGTTGCGCATGCGGCAAGATCGCCGTGCCTAGTTCCGTCAGGGTCACCGCAGAGGCCGTTCGATTGACTAACTTCCCGCCAAGCACCGTTTCGACTTGCCGCAGCGCACTGCTTAACGCGGGCTGGCTGATCGCCAGACGGCTGGCGGTATCGGTGAAATGTCGTAACTGCGCCAGGGTCACAAAGTACTGAATTTGCTTGAGGGAAAGCGCGGGTAACCGTCGCCATGGCTCGGACATAGCCTAACCTGCCAGGAAAAGAGGTAAACGTTTGCCACAGCATAAACGTTTCTTATCACGCAATAAATTAAATCATCTGTGCAAAGCTTACGCCCCCGCCTACAGTAACTCCCTTACTCTTATTCCGGGGATTATCATGACCACCTTTTCTGTCAGTAACGGTGAGCGCCAACGTGCCGTACAGGCTGCGCTGGGTAATACGCCGTTTGATCTCTTGCTGACCAATGCCAACCTGATCGACATGGTCACCGGGGAAATCCGCCTGGTTGATATTGGCATTGTCGGCCCGCTGATTTCCAGCGTTCATCCTTGTGGCTCCTTGCCAACGGCACATCGTACACAAGACCTGGAGGGAGCCTACCTCAGCCCAGGTCTGATCGATACCCATGTGCACGTTGAGAGCTCCCACCTGCTGCCAGAACGCTATGCCGAGATCGTCGTCGCGCAAGGTACCACCACTATCTTCTGGGATCCGCATGAATTGGCGAACGTGCTTGGCGTAGCGGGAGTGCGCTACGCGGTGGATGCCAGCCGCAACCTGCCTCTGCGGGTGATCTGTGCGGCCCCCTCCAGCGTGCCTTCGACGCCTGGGCTGGAAATGTCCGGTGCCGACTTTGGCGGCAATGAGATGGATACCATGTTAGCCTGGCCCGAAGTGGGCGGCGTGGCGGAAGTGATGGATATGCACGGCGTGCTGCACGGCAGCGAACGGATGCAGGAGATCCTTAACGCCGGGCTTAACAGCGGTAAATTGATCGAAGGCCATGCGCGTGGTTTGAGCGGCCCGCAGCTGCAAGCCTATCTGGCTGCAGGCGTGACCTCCGATCATGAACTGACCTCTGCTGCCGATGCTCTGGAGAAACTACGCTCCGGGTTGACGCTGGAGATCCGGGGCTCTCATCCTTATCTGCTGCCTGAAATTGTTGCGGCATTAAAATCGCTACCGCATTTCTCCTCCCAAATCACCATCTGCACCGATGATGTGCCACCCGATATGCTGCTGGAGAAAGGCGGCATTATCGCCCTGCTCAATCTGCTGATTGAACACGGATTACCGGCCACCGATGCGCTACGGATGGCTACGCTCAACGCCGCCATTCGCTTGCAACGTAACGATCTGGGCCTGATTGCCGCAGGAAGGATCGCCGATCTGGTCGTCTTTGATTCCCTGGAACACCTCCAGGCCCAGCGGGTTTACGTTGCTGGCCAGTGTCTGGCAGAGCAGGGAAAAATGCTGGCTCCAGTGCAGGCCGCACCTGGCGTATCCGCACCACGTGACACACTCCATCTGCCACCGTTGGCCGCAGATGACTTCATCATGCGCGTTGCGGCCATTCGTCACGGTCAGGCCACGTTGCGCCATATCAAAGGGGCACGTTTCACCCAATGGAATGAAACCACGGTAGAAGTGCGCGACGGCAAGGTACAGCTCCCGCCGGGGTTCAGTCTGATTTGGGTACAGCATCGCCACGCCCGGCACCCAGCCAAGCCTCAGTTGGCATTGCTGGAAGGTTGGGGCGAATTACGGGGGGCGATTGCCACCAGCTACTCTCATGATTCGCATAATCTGGTGGTGCTGGGCCGCGATCCTCATGACATGGCGCTGGCCGCCAACTCGCTGATCGCTACCGGCGGCGGCATGGCTCTCAGCCAGAACGGTGAAATATTGGCGCAGGTGGCCATGCCGATCGCCGGTATGCTTTCCGATCTCCCCGCCGCACAGCTGGCGCAGCAGTTTAAAAACCTGCGCGATCTGAGTGCCAAGGTTGCAGACTGGGAACCGCCCTACCGGGTGTTCAAGGCGATTGAGGGCACCTGCCTGGCATGCAATGCCGGACCGCACCTGACGGATTTGGGCCTGACCGACGGCACAACACGCCAGATCGTCGATCCGCTGGTTGCCTGCTGGGAAACCCAGGCATAAACATCAAATAGGTAAGGCATCGGCAGATTGTCGGTGCTTTTTTTGGGGGGGGAGGCTAGAAATTGGTGGAGGCCCTGCCAGCTACATCCCGGCACACACGTCACTCGCTACGGCTGCTTCCTTCCGGATCTGACCGAGTTCACCAGTTAGTGTTGCGGGAGAACCAACAGGGCCCCCATTGACGGCTTCTTGAATTGCGAAGCGGTGGGCATTATCGGTGATGGCCAAGCAAATAGCAAGCCAACCGGGAGCAACCGCTGTTTTCTTACCCATCTCGCCTGTGGCACACTAATTAATATTGATGACCCAGTGGAGATATTGCTCAATGGGTAGGGGGCGCCGCATGCCGCGCCCGTTTTGCTGTATGCCGCGTTTCCACACATCACAAAGGATAAACAGCCATGCAACCAGAAGATGCTACCTTCAGCCAACGCGTATTCCATATCGTGGCCGCCATTCCTCCTGGCAAGGTAACCACCTACGGCGAAGTTGCGCGGCTGGCAGGCTCACCCCGTGCAGCACGTCAGGTTGGTGGTGTATTACGGCGTTTACCAGAGGGCAGCACCCTGCCCTGGCACCGGGTCATTAACCGCCACGGGCAAATCTCACAGCAGGGTGAAGATTTTCAGCGCCAACGGCAGGCGTTACTGGCAGAGGGAATTATTTTCGGCCCGCAGAGCACGATTGATTTTGAACTGTATGGCTGGCACTGGTAAAAACAGCCTTTGGCCAAAGGCGCAAAGGCTGTCAGATGCAGGCATTGCTGCTTACGGAGCTGGAGTCGGGGCGACCTGAACCGGAACGTTTTGTACCGGTACCAATAGCAGATCGGCCTGGGTCCCGTTGCGGTTGATCACTTCCTGAATGGTGTCAGTGATAAACATCAACTGCCCATTCACCGTAATCGCCGCACTCAGGATGATACGCGCATTAGGCTGAATGTCCGCAGGGTTATACGGTAGCGTAAAGCGGAACGGACTCTGCAGACCTTCGGTACGCATCGCCTGCTGTGAAATCACTCGTGAAGGGGCATCCGCAAGTGATGCATCGGACAAGGTCACGGTCAGTACCGCATCCGGTGGCAGCGCGATACGCTGGCGAATATTAACTGAGCCCTGCACCACCGGGCCTTGGATCTGCGTTTGCGAGGCCGCAGCGTTAGCCGTCTGCGTTGGCACATCCGCATTCTTGTGGGCACAGCCTGCCAGTGTGATCGTCAATGCGGCTGCTCCCCCTACCATTTGCCAGAGTTTCATGGGTCGGTCTCCTTTATTATTAGTCACATGTTGGTGGCTTAAACCACTACACTGATTAAACCTAGCACAAAATACTAACAACTGCCTATCGGACTAGGCCTAAATAGCCCTAAGGCCTCATGACAAAAGCCCTGGCTGCGACAGCTGCCGCCGCAGAAATAACGCAATATATTGACGTCCTGCCATCATATTCAGCACACTGCGCAACATGATGACTAAAAGGATCGCCACTTTATGAGCCAGGCACTGCACAACCTCCTCGAACTGCTGGATTTGGAAAAAATTGAAGAAGGTTTATTTCGTGGCCAAAGCGAAGATCTGGGGTTACGCCAGGTCTTTGGCGGTCAGGTGGTCGGCCAGGCGCTGTATGCTGCCAAGCAAACCGTTCCTGCGGAGCGTATCGTTCACTCCTTCCACAGCTATTTCCTGCGTCCTGGGGATAGCAGTAAACCGATTGTTTATGACGTAGAAACCCTGCGCGATGGCAATAGCTTCAGCGCGCGCCGCGTTAGCGCCATTCAAAATGGTAAACCCATTTTCTACATGACGGCCTCTTTCCAAAGCCCAGAGCAGGGTTTTGAACATCAAAACACCATGCCGGATGTCCCGCCGCCGGAAGGATTGATGTCGGAGTCAGAAATTGCACAAAAGCTGTCGCATATGCTGCCGGAAAAAGTGCGCGACAAGTTCATTGGCCCGAAGCCGATCGAAATGCGCCCGGTGAAATTCCACAACCCGCTGAAAGGCAGCGTGGAAGAGCCTTATCGTCATGTGTGGTTCCGCGCCAATGGCACCATGCCAGATGACCTGCGGATCCATCAGTATCTGCTTGGCTACGCCTCTGACTTTCACTTCCTGCTGACGGCGCTACAGCCACATGGCGTCGGTTTCCTCGAGCCGGGCATGCAGGTTGCGACCATTGACCACTCCATGTGGTTCCACCGCCCGTTCCGCATGGACGACTGGCTGCTGTATGCGGTAGAAAGCACCTCAGCCTCCGGTGCCCGTGGCTTTGTGCGCGGCCAGTTCTACACCCGCGACGGTGTGCTGGTAGCGACGACGGTGCAAGAAGGCGTGATCCGCAAGCGCGATGTTTAATTGAAAAAGGGGCGATGTTTCCATCGCCCCCTCAGAGTTTAATTCAACATATTTTACTGGTTATAAGCATTCTCGCCGTGGCTGTTCACATCCAGGCCTTCGCGTTCCTGCTCTTCCGGTACGCGCAGCCCCACCACGGCCCCGGCGACCTTAAAGGCGATAAACGCGGCCACGCTTGACCACACCAGCGTTACAACAACGCTCAGCAACTGGATCCACACCTGATGCCCCATGGTGACGCCAGCGGCGTAACCTGTTCCACCCAGTGATGAAGCGGTAAAGACGCCGGTCAACAGACAGCCAACGATACCGCACACCCCGTGCACACCAAACACATCGCAGGTGTCGTCTACTTTCAGCCATTTCTTCAGCGTTACCACGCCCCAAAGCCCCGCAACACCGCCTACCAGGCCAATAATCAGCGCACCACCTACACCCACGGTACCCGCCGCTGGCGTAATCGCAACCAGACCCGCGATACAGCCCGAGCAGGCTCCCAGCAGAGAAGGTTTACCACGCACGACCCACTCGGCAAAGGTCCAGGAGAGGATTGCACCGGCAGTGGCTATTACCGTGTTGAGGAACGCCAGCGCCGCAATACCGTTGGCCGCACTGGCCGAACCGGCGTTGAAGCCAAACCAGCCGATATACAGGATAGAGGCTCCGGTAAATACCATCGGCAGGTTGTGTGGCTTGAAGGCCTCTTTGCCATAGCCAGCGCGTTTACCCAACAGATAGGCCCCTACCAGACCAGCGCTCGCGGCGTTGATATGCACCACGGTACCGCCCGCAAAGTCCAACGCGCCGTCGGCTGCCAGGAAACCACCGCCCCAAACCATATGCGCAATCGGCAGGTAGGAAATCGTGAACCAGATGGCGGCAAAAATAACCACCGCAGAGAAGCGGATGCGTTCGGCAAAGCCGCCCACCACCAACGCCACGGTAATACAGGCGAAGGAGCACTGGAACGCCACGTGGATCATCTGGCTAAAGGTGCCGGTCAGGCTGTCTATCCCGATCCCTTTGAGCATCACCGTCTGGAAGCCACCGAAGAAGGCGTTACCTTCGCTGAACGCCAGGCTGTAGCCGTAAATGACCCACAGCACGCACACCAGGGCAAAGGTGACGGTCACCTGAGTCAACATTGAGAGGACATTCTTGGAGCGCAGCAGGCCGCCGTAAAACAGCGCCACGCCCGGTAAGGTCATAAACAGCACCAGCGCGGTGCAAATCATCATAAAGGCGTTGTCCGCCTTATCTGCCACCGCCGGAGCGGCCAGTGCCAAAGAAGGAACCAGGGTTACCAAACTCAGGCCCAACGTGGATAACAGTCTTTTCATTATCAATCCATCCCCATTCAGTTGACTGAGCCTGCGATCACAGAGCCGCTTCGTCGGTTTCGCCGGTACGAATTCGAATCACACGTTGCAATTCGGCAACGAAAATTTTGCCGTCACCAATTTTGCCGGTGTAGGCCGCCTTGCTAATCACATCAACCACTTCATCCAGTTGGTCATCGGCAATAGCGATATCAATTTTGACCTTCGGTAAGAAATTGACGCTGTACTCTGCTCCGCGATAGAGCTCGGCATGACCCTTCTGGCGGCCAAAACCTTTGACTTCGGTTACGGTCAGCCCCTGAATACCTACAGAGGATAAGGCTTCACGCACGTCCTCTAACTTGAATGGTTTGATCACCACGGTAACCAGCTTCATATTGCCTCTCCACGATTAAGCCCAAAAACTTACCCCCGGTACGATTCATATAAAGCAAAGGCTGTGCCATAAATTATTTTTCATTTAAATTCAATTGATTATATAGAAACACCCACGATCAGAGGCCAGCGCTGGACGAAAGCAGAGATCGCCACCTGGAGATTGCGCACCTTTTTGGTGCATTACGCGTTGGGAAAGTGCAGTAGGAGGGAGTTGAAAAGCGCTATTGCCTGTTCGTGGTGCGGGCTCCTGGAGCGGAGCCCTTGCTTAAAGTTATGCGGGTTGAGTTTCGTCGCGAGTCGTGGCTGCCAACTCTTCGCCCACCAGTTGTAGCTGATACATCTGGTAGTAGCGACCCTGATGTGCCAACAACTGCTGATGGTTCCCCTGCTCCACGGCATGACCGCGATGCAGTACCAGAATAGAGTCGGCATCCACAATGGTTGAAAGGCGGTGGGCGATCACCACCAGCGTCGTCTGCTCGCGGATCAGCCGTAAGGCACGCTGGATCGCCTGCTCGGTGCCAGAGTCGATGTTTGCGGTCGCTTCATCCAGGATCAGGATCTGCGGTGCCTGGACCAACACGCGCGCCAAGGCCAACAACTGCTTCTGTCCTACGGACAGATTATTCCCCTGCTCCCCCAGGCGCGTATGGATGCCCTGTGGGAAGCTACGTACCAGTTCCCCCAGTTGCACCGTTTCCAGCGCCTGCCAGACCGCCTCTTCACCGATAGAGCGACCAAGCGTGACGTTCGCCAGCACCGACTCCGCCATTACCACCGGATCTTGCTGCACCATAGCAATGCCTTGGCGCAGGGTGCGATGTGAAAGGCTGGACAACGGACGACCATCCAGACGAATTTCCCCTTCGCTCAGCGGGTAATAGCCCATCAACAGGTTAGCCAGGGTGCTCTTTCCGCTGCCGGTATGGCCCACCAGGGCAACAAAACCCCGTGACGGCACCTGCAACGAGATATGTTGCAGCACTTTTTTGTCGCTGCGGTAGGCAAAACTCAGGTCGCTGATATCAATACGGCCGCTCGCCAGCGGACGATCGTCACTGCCATAGCTCTGCTGGCTGCGATCCATCAGTTCGAAAATACGCTCACCGGCCACCACGGCCTGCTGCAATATCGATTGCTGGGCAGTCAGCTCAATCAACGGTTCGTTCAAACGGCCAAGATAGTTGATGAAGGCATACAGCACCCCCACGCCAATCGCGCCCTCACCGCTGAAGCCAAACAGCATCAACAGGCCACATAGTACCAGGGCAGAGAACAGGCTAAGCAGCGGCCGCAACAGGAAACCATCCAGCCGCAGCGTCTGCATCCGGGCGGTATAATGCGAGCGGCTGGCTGCACTCATACGCTCACCAAACCGCATCTGCTGGCGGAACTGCTGGATCACCCCCATGCCGCTAATCACTTCGTTGAAGCCGTCGTTGATATCCGCCAGGTAGCTACGCATCCGCCGCACGATCGGCGTGCTGTAATATTGATAGATCCCCATCACCACCAGCACCGCCGGGAAGATGCAGATCGCCACCAGCGCCATGCGCCAGTCCAGGCTGAACATCGCCACCAGCATCGCCCCGATCAGCGCCGCACTTTTCAGTACCGTGGACACCACCATCACATACAGATCTTTGATCACTTCGGTATCGTTGGTTACCCGCGAGATCAATTGCCCGACAGGCTGGGTATCAAACGCGCTCAGCGGTTGGCGCAGGGCCGCGTCCATCACGTCGGTGCGCAACCGTTGTACCACCCCAACCGCCACCCGATTAAACAGGATGGCCTGGAAATAGTGCAACGCCGCAGCGAGCAGTTCCAGCAGGATATAAGCCACCGCCAGGGAGCTGACAATCATCAGCGGCAGCTGCCCTTTGGCAACGTAGTTATCAATAAAGTAGCCGATCAGAATTGGCCCGGCGACTTCCGCCGCCGCCGCTACCCACAGCATCAATACCGCCAACCCCAAGGGTTTACGATAAGGCGAGCCATAGGCCAGCAAACGTTTCAGCGTTGGCCACATATTTTGTATCTTACTCATCGGCCAAAACCTCCTCGGTGCTATCAGGAGCCTCATCCAACGCGGCTTCCAGCTGCTGATAGCGATACATGTCGCGATACCAGCCAGGCTCTGTAGCCAATTTCCCATGCTGCCCACGCTGTACCACCGAGCCGTGTTGCATCACCAGGATTTCGCTGGCTTCCGTCAGGGCCGAAAGGCGGTGCGCACTGATGATCACCGTGCGATTTTGCCCCCAACTGCGCAGGTTATGCAGGATCTGGTGTTCAGTGCGCCCATCCACCGCCGAAAGAGCATCGTCGAGGATCAGAATTTCCGCTTCCAACAGTAACGCCCGCGCGATGGAAATACGCTGTTTCTGGCCACCAGAAAGCATCACGCCTCGCTCACCCACCTCGGTCTCGTAACCCTGAGGCAAACGCAGAATATCTTCATGCACGCTGGCCAGGCGCGCTGCCTGTTCAATCTGTTCCTGAGTGGCCGCCGGGTTGCCCAAGGCGATATTATTGGCCACGCTATCGGAGAACAGGAAAGGCGTCTGGCTAACGACCGACAGGCGTGAACGCCACTCGTCGAGCTTGATCTGGGTAAGTGGCAAGCCGTGATAACTGATATGGCCGTCATCAATATCGAACTGACGCTGGATTAACGAAAGCAACGTCGATTTGCCCGAGCCGGTAGGCCCACACAATCCCAACATTTGCCCAGGCTGCAGCTGTAACGCCACGTCATGCAGCGCGGGTTTATTGGTTTGCGGATAATGGAAGGCGTTGATTTCTACACTCAGGTTGCCGCGCCCGGCGGGCAGATCGAGTTCACCATCCTTCACGGCCGGTGCCTCTTCCAGCAGGCTGCGGATACGGCTATAGGCGGCACTGCCGCGCTCGACGATGTTGAACATCCAGGCCAGTGCCAGCATCGGCCAAATCATCAGGCCGAGGTACATGACAAAGCTGGTCAGTTGGCCCAGCGTGAGGGAACCGTTAACCACCATCCAGCTACCGCCGCCGATTGCCAGCAGGTTGGCCGCACCGATAGCGATGTAAATCGTCGGATCAAAGCGCGCGTCAATTCGCGCCACGTGCATATTCTTCGCGCCGGTTTGCGCGGCCACTTCGGCAAACTGGTTGGACTGATGATCCTCCAGGCCAAAAGCCTTGATCATACGGATACTGGTCATGCTCTCCTGTGCCTGATCGTTAAGGCTGGAGAACGCGGCCTGCGCCGACTTGAAACGCTGGTGCAGTTGATCGCCATAGTATTTGATGACGATCGCCATGATCGGCATCGGGATCAGGGAAAGCAGGGTCAATTGCCAACTGATCTGGGTGCTCATGACAATCAGCACCGCCAGCCCCATGACCAGAGAGTCCACCAGCGTCAGCACGCCTTCACCGGCGGCAAACACCACACGGTCGACGTCATTGGTCGCTCTGGCCATCAGATCGCCAGTTCGGTGACGCAGATAGAAGGCCGGGTTCTGACGGCTGAGTTGGCGATAGAAGTTTTCCCGCAGTTCAACGGCCAACTGGTAGGAAGCCCCAAACAGCAGCACTCGCCACACATAACGCAGCAGATAAACCACAATGGCGGTACCAATCATCAACCCCAGCCAGGCCATCAGTACCTTGCTGGACATCTGATCCTTGGTGACACCATCAACAATGATGCCAACCAGCTTAGGCGGCAGCAATTGCAGTATGGCAATGGCAATCAGTAGCACCACGGCCCCGAGGTAGCGGCGCCACTCGCGGCGGAAATACCAGCCGATTTGAGCAAAGAGTCTCACGCAGTTTTATTCCAGACAGTATCCGACAAATTACCGGCTGCAGCCCTGCAACCTTAACATTCAACAGTTGAGTGACGATTTCACTCTGGCACGGGTAGCGCCGTGGTGTATTTGATTTTTTCCATCGCGAAGCTGGAAGTGACATCAATCAGCCCCGGCACGCCGGTCACCAGGCGTTTATAGAAATTGTCATAGCTTTTCATGTCAGCCACCTCGACCTGCATCAGGTAATCATACTCCCCCGCCATACGGTAAAACGCCAACACTTCCGGCATCTGCGCGGTGAGATCGACAAATTTCTGATACCACTCGCTGCTGTGCTGCTGGGTTTTTATCAGCACAAACGCCGTCAGGCCAAGCCCGAGCTTTTCATTATCCAGCAGCGCGACACGCGCACGAATGTAACCTTCATCTTCCAGCCTTTTTAGCCGTTTCCAGCAAGGCGTTGAGGTCAGATTCACCGCTTCGGCCAGTACTTGCAGCGATTGCGTACAGTCCTGTTGCAGCATGCACAACAGTTTACGGTCTGTTTTATCCAACATAAGGTGATTTCATAGAAAATATTTCTCCCATTAGGCGATTAAACAGGAAAAATGGCAATCCTTTTTTCTCGCTGAACCGCTATGCTACACCTCAAACATCCCTGCTGGATTTCAAGCTACAGCTTGCAAAACGGCGGGTTTAAGACCCTATTTTGAGGCCAGATTATGACAAACGCTTGGGTAAAATATGCTATTGGTGAAATAGAAGCGGATTTCCAACGCTCCGCCGATACGCACTTGATCCGCTTGAACCTGCCGGAATTTCCAGGCATCTATCTCTACCTGAAAGATGAAAGCACCCATCCCACCGGCAGTCTGAAACACCGCCTGGCGCGTTCGCTGTTCCTTTATGGGCTGTGTAACGGTTGGATCAACCAGAACACGCCGATTATTGAAGCCTCTTCGGGCAGCACGGCGGTATCTGAAGCCTATTTTGCCCGCCTGCTCGGCCTGCCGTTTATCGCGGTGATGCCTTCCTGCACCGCCAAACGTAAAGTCGAGCAAATTGCCTTTTACGGTGGCCGCAGCCATTTTGTCGATCATGCGGCCCAGATTTATGCGGTGTCAGAAGAGTTGGCCAAAGAGCTGAACGGCCATTATATGGATCAGTTCACTTTTGCCGAACGTGCTACCGACTGGCGTGGCAACAACAACATCGCCGACAGCATTTTCCGCCAGATGGAGCGCGAACCGCACCCCGTTCCGAAACACATCGTGATGAGTGCCGGTACTGGTGGTACCTCGGCAACGCTGGGGCGCTACATTCGCTATCAAGGGCATGATACCCAGCTCACGGTGGTCGATCCGGAAAACTCGGTGTTTTACGACTGCTTCCATCATGGCGATCGCACCATTATCGGCAGCTGTGGCAGCCGCATCGAAGGGATTGGCCGCCCACGCGCCGAACCGTCGTTTATCCCTTCGGTGATCGACAACATGCTGCGCGTGCCAGATGCCGCCAGTATCGCCACCATTTATTGGTTGGAAAACATTCTGGGTCGCAAGGTAGGTGCTTCAACCGGGACCAACGTCTGGGGAGCGCTGCAACTGGCCAAGCAGATGCGGGACAAAGGCGAGCAAGGTGCCATCGTCACCCTGCTATGCGACAGCGGCGAGCGCTATCTGGATACCTATTACAATAGCGACTGGGTCAACAACAATATCGGTGACTTGACACCTTATGCCGTTCAGTTAACCAAGCTTTGAGTGAATAACCCTCCCCAATGGATTTCAAGTTGTAGCTAGGCGGCAAGGACACTCATCCCCAGGAGCTTACTTTTGTAAGTGACTGGGGTGCGGGTACGCTGCCAACAACGCTACAGCTTGAAAGACGAAGGGGAAAAAAAAGCCGGGTAGTCATACCCGGCCGGCTGTAAGAGTAATACCTCAGAATTCGGGGGAATAGGTGAGGTGTGGTGAACGCAGCCAATGTTGCAAATAGTGAGCCACCGCCTGCTGTTCGCAGTGGCCGATAACCTGTAGTTGGGGCAGTAACGATTTCAACTGTGGCAGAGCATTGCCCATCACCACGCCGTGCCCTACTCCCGCCAGCATTTCCTTATCATTCATCGCATCGCCGAAGGCCATACAATCAGCCAACGTCAGCCCCAGATGGTGGCTCAGCCTATCCAATGCCGTTCCCTTGTTGCAGCCCTTTGGCAGCACTTCGAGGCAATCATAGGCCGAGAAGCAAAGGTCGGCACGGGTGCCAAAATGCTCACTCAACTGTGCTTGCAGTTTGACCAGTTCTTCATGGGGGGCACAGAAACAGACCTTACTGTTGCCAAACGCAGGCAGACGGCGCAAGTCGGTGAGTTGGAAATGAAAGCCACTGAGATGATGTGCAGCCAGCATTTCCGGCACCGCGGTTTCGGTCAACCACCCCTCATCACGAAACACATGCATGCTGGCAGAAGTGCGCCAGTGGGTGTGCAGCACCTCTTCGGCAATCTCCGCCGGTAAGTCGGTAGCATGCAGCTGCAGCCCTTGCTGGTCATAGACGCGAGTGCCGTTACCGGTGATCAGGTAACCTTGCAGTCCCAGTTGCGCCATGATCGGCTGGGCATCGAGGTAATGCCGCCCGGTGGCAAAGGTCACCACCATCTCCCTGTCGATAAGCTGCCTTAACGCGCTCAGCGTTTCCGGCCCGACACGGTGATCGGGAGTCAGCAGGGTGCCGTCCATATCGAAAGCGGCCAGGCGATACATAGGAACCTCGTAAATGTGAGCACAATGGCAATCACCGCAGTATGGGGTGGTATTTGCGGAAGTAATAGTGAACAATTTGCCTAAACGCTTCCTGATTTATCTTTCATCGCTTGCAACACCTAGGATACCGCTATGCGCCTGGTTCATCGCCTCGGTCAGTATCAACGTTTGTACCACCAGCTAGGCAGCGCGCCGGTGGCGATCACGATCGGTGAATTAGCTGCGATCTTCTATTGCAGCGAGCGGCATGCTCGCACCCTGGTGCAGCAGTTGCAGCAACAAGGCTGGCTAAGTTGGCAATCACAGGCCGGAAGGGGGAAACGCGCGCAGTTGCAGTGCCTGAAAACCCCCGATGAACTGCGGACTGCGCATCTCCAACGTTTACTGCAACTGGGCGATCATCAGGGAGCCTTGGAAATGGCGCAGCTGGCGCCAGAGCATCTGCAAGAGTTGCTGAGCCCCCACCTCGGCGGCCAATGGCAGGAAGGCAGCCCTACGCTGCGTATCCCTTATTACCGTACGTTGGAAAAGCTTGATCCTTTGACGCTAAGTGGCCGTGCGGAGCAGCATCTGGTCGCGACCGTCTATGCCGGTTTGACGCGCTTCAATACCGGTTGCCCAGAACCGCAGCCCGATCTTGCCCATCACTGGCAGATTAGCGAAGACGGCCTGCGTTGGCAGTTCTTTCTGCGTAGTCAGCTGCGATGGCATAACGGTGAGGCCTTAACGGGCCAACAGCTATTGCAAACCCTCAACGCCCTGCAACACCATCCGCGCAGCCAGCCATTATTGAGCAGCGTGGCGGCAATCAGCCTGCCGCATGCGCTATGTGTCCAGTTCGATCTGCAAATGCCCGATTATTGGCTGGCGCACCGGCTGGCAGAACTACCCTGCCTGATGACGCACCCAGAGTTACCAACCCTCGGCGCAGGTCCCTTTAAGTTGACACTAAACGAGCCGCATATGGTGCGGCTGGAACAACATCCTTACTACCATCTGCAACATCCTTATCTGGAAAGCATCGAATATTGGATCACGCCAGAGTTACCAACCCGCAGTACCGACACCAGTTGCCAGCACCCGGTACGTATCACCATCGGCCAGCAGGAAGAACTGGCACAGGCACGGCCGGTACAACGCAGTATGAGCCAAGGGTGGTGCTATCTGGCGATTAACCAGCGCCGTGGCGTACTGAGTGAGGCCCAAGGGCAAAAGCTGCTGATGCTGATCCAGCGCTCCGGCCTGCTGGCCAGCTTGCCCATCCAGCAGGGCGTGATCATGCCAAGCCATGAAATGCTGCCCGGCTGGGCGATCCCTGAGCATGATGTCAGACAGGATGTTGAGCTCCCCCCTCGGTTGACGCTGCTGTACCATCCGCCGATCGAGCTAGAGAGCGTAACTCAGGCTTTGCAACAATTGCTGGCGGAGCATGGCTGCCAATTAGAGATCCGCTATTATTCCGGCAAACGTTGGCAAAGTACCGAGCAGATAGCCCAAGCCGATCTGTTGCTGGCCGATAACCTGATTGGTGAAGCTCCGGAAGCGACGTTAGAAAGTTGGCTACGTCGCGATTTGCTGTGGCAAGGGATTTTGCAAGAAGAGGATTGGCAACACCAACAGCGGACCCTGCAACAGATCCAGCAATGCCCAGCACCGCAGCAGCGCTTCAGCCAGCTAAAAGCGTATTATCAACAGTTGATGGGGGCCGCAATCCTCACTCCCCTATTCAACTATCAGTATCAGGTCAGTGCCCCTCCCCGTATACATGGTGTGATGCTCACCGCCTACGGCTGGTTTGATTTTTGCCAGGCTTGGCTGCCACCGCCGCTGGATGATTAGGTTGCCCTACGCTGTGGCGAGCATTTCTGATAGCATCCCCATATGTGTCATGAAGCCCAATAGCGTCAGGCTCAGACCGGCAACACTGTAGCCTGACAACAAAGGGCATAAACCGGCCGCCCGAATGTGCATCGGGAATGGCCCTAGCCAGAAGGTAGATTTATGAAACGCGCAGTCGTCGTTTTTAGCGGTGGACAAGACTCCACGACCTGCTTGATCCAGGCATTGCAACAGTATGATGAAGTTCACTGCATCACGTTCGATTACGGCCAGCGTCATCGCGCCGAAATCGAGGTGGCCCAGGCCTTATGCCAAACTCTGGGAGCCAAGGCGCACAAGGTTCTGGACGTTGGGTTGCTCAATGAGTTGGCCATCAGCAGCCTGACTCGCGATAACATTCCAGTACCCGCCTACGACAGTTCACAGACCGATGCCTTGCCAAGCACCTTTGTGCCGGGGCGCAACATCCTGTTCCTCACCCTGGCGGCGATTTATGCCTACCAGGTGGAAGCCGAAGCCGTGATCACCGGCGTGTGCGAGACTGATTTCTCGGGCTATCCAGATTGCCGCGACGAGTTTGTTAAGGCCTTGAATCAGGCCATCGTGCTGGGGATCGCACGTGATATTCGCTTTGAAACCCCGCTGATGTGGCTCAACAAGGCTGAGACCTGGGCGCTGGCGGACTATTATCAACAGTTGGAACGTATCCGCCATGAGACGCTCACCTGTTATAACGGCGTTCAAGGCGACGGCTGTGGTGAATGTGCGGCCTGCCACCTGCGCGCCAACGGGTTGCAGCAGTATCAGCAGGACAAGGTCGGCGTGATGGCCAGCCTGAAGCGGAAAACCGGCTTGGTTTAAGCCAGTTTATGGGCGGCTGCAATGCCGCTCAATAAGTCAGATTAAGCCATCGTTGGGTCCCCTCACCCCAACCCTCTCCCACAGGGAGAGGGAGCTAGTGCAGAGCCGGAATTGGGAACGGAGTTAATCTGTAGTAATTGCAAGATCCCCTCACCCCAGCCCTCTCCCAATGTAAAGACAGGGGTCTGCATGGACACCTGTTAAGGGAGAGGGTGCAGAGTTGCCATCAAGGCAAGAGCTATCCCTTACATGTGCCATGTACGATGTTGTCATCGGGAACTGAGTTATCCCTGTAGCACCGACCCTTTCATTTACCGATGGTCAGGTTGTGAGAGAAATACCCGCTGGCACGTTCGGTCCCCTCTCCCAGTGGGAGAGGGCTAGGGTGAGGGGCCATGGCCAGCACGATGCTTAATCAGGCCTCAGCATCTTTCTGCTGTAGTGCCACCAGGTGTTCACGCAGTGCGCCTTCAATCGGCAGTGCCCGCTGGGTTTTCAAATCGATACAGACAAAGGTCAGCGTCGCATCAGCGACCACTGTCCCCTCCGGCTCCAGCAATACCTGCTGGCTCAGTACACCGCTCTTGCCATTGAGTTGCAGCATCTGGCTATCGATACGCAGCTTATCCCCCAATACGGCAGGCTTACGATAATTGATATTGATGTTCACCACGATAAACGCGATGTTGTTTTGCGTCATCCAGTGGAAAGCATCCAGATCCTCCAGCCACTCCCAGCGCGCTTCCTCCAGGAACTCCAGATACCGGGCATTATTAACGTGTTGATAGACATCAAGATGATAGCCACGAACTTTGATATAAGTCTGCATAGTGAAACAACCGCTCCTGCTCTGGTGATAGCGAATTAATACCGGCATACCCGTTCAGTGTTATCCCTCCTTGCTGGCAGCATGCTTGTACCGCAGGGCTTGGCAAAGAGTTTGCGATGGATGACTGGTATGACCTGTAAAATGTAGCAGAGCAGCGCGGCTGCGAGGGCACTTTGCCACGCAGCCGCGAGCGGGATCACATTTTCAGCCGATCACGATTTCTTTCCACCAGGGAGGGGCCGATCCCCGGCACCTCCTGTAGCTGGTCTATTTCGCTAAACGGCCCGTTCTGTTCGCGGTAGCGCACTATGGCCTCTGCCTTTTTCAGCCCTACGCCGTTCAACACGGTGGCTAGCGCCTCTGCATCTGCCTGGTTAATGCTGACCTGGGCTTCACCCTCGCTTTGCGCTTCAGGGCTGACCTTAGGCGATACCGCAGCGGCCTGTGGTTGCCCCTGAGAAGGTTTCTCTGCGGCAATGGCCGAGCTCCCTATCAGGCCAAACAGCGCCGCCGCCAAGAGTAGCTGGCGGATAACGGTAAAACGGATAATGGCTTTATTTTCGCTAAGTTGCATGCTGTATCCTCCTTGTGTTTGACAGCAAGGTTACCTTGCCGCAGCGGCGGAAGATCGGCAAATGGCAGAGTTTAAATGTGGAAAAGGCCGCGAAAGCGGCCTTTGAGTCTTTCAAGCTGTTGCAAAAAAATGCGGTGCGAATCCCCGTCGTCTTTCAAGCTGCAGCGTTGTTACCTGCACTTGCTCACCCCAGTCATTTACGAAAAGTAAGCTCCTGGGGATGAACAAGCTTGTCGCCTAGCTGCAACTTGAAATCCATAGGGGACAAGTTACGGCTGTTGCTGCTCAGCGGCACCCATTTTGATCTTGGCTTCTTTGCGCAGGTTAGTCAGCAAGGCATCGAAGGTCACGCTAGCGCTTCCTTTCTCCATGTTGCTGACGAAGGTTTTCATTTCGTCTGCTGGCAACGTGCCTGGCTTAACGCTATCCAGTGCGATCAACACCACGTTCCCTTGAGCATCCTGTGACATACCGTAAACCACTTTACCGGCTTCCGGGTGCGGCAGAGCGAATACGGCTTCCACCAGTTGGCTGTCTTCCGGGGCGCGCGCCATTTTCTGTACGCTGCCGAAGCTCAGACCAGCGGCTTTCATCGCCTCATCGCCTTTGCCCTGCTTCAACTCAACCAGCAGTTTTTCACCCTGCAGCTTGGCTTCTTGCAGTGCCTTGTTGTGTTTGACCATCGCGGTTACGCGATCTTTCACCTTGTCGAAAGGTTCAATCCCTTCCGGCTCATGGGCCACAACGCGAACCACGAACGCACGATCACCGTCAACGGTGATGACGTCAGAGTTGCTGCCTGGTGCGCCGTTCTCGCCAATCAGCGAACCATCGAAGATGGCCTGCACAACCGGCTTGAAGTTCAACGCAGCAGGAACCGAGTCACGGGTAAACCATTCGGTGCTAGCCGCCTTAATACCCGCAGCTTCTTCCGCTGAGGCCAGGGACTCGTTATCGCTGGTCGCCGCCTCGCTGACTTTCTGCTGCAGCGCATAGTAGGCATCTACCGCTTTTTCCTGCTTGAGCTGCTTGGCGATAGCATCATGCACTTCGCTCAATGGCTTCACCAGCGCTGGCTTGATATCGTCCAGGCGCACGATCAGGTAACCCACTGAAGACTTCACTACGCCAGAAAGTTGGCCTTTCTCGGTCAGGTTAGCCTGTTTCAGTTCGTCAGCCGTGGTGTCTGGCTCCATCCAGTCCATTTCGCCACCGGTACGGCGCGAGATGATGTCGGTGGATTTCTCTTTCGCCCACGCAGCGAAATCACCACCGTTTTTCAGCTCTTCCAATACCGCTTTGGCATCCGCTTCGGTTTTCAGCTGGATCACGCTGAATTTTTTGCGTTCCGGCTGGCCAAAGCTGCTTTGATGCTCGTCGTAATAGGCGCTGATATCCGCTTCGGTAACGGTCACTTTATCCTGCAATGCTGCGGCATCCAGCGGGATAAAGCTCACTTTCACCTTCTCTGGTGCGATGAAGCTGTTCTTGTTCTGCTCGAAGAAGGCCTTCAGCTCTTCGTCGGTGACGGTTTGCTTGGCCATCATGGCATTGAGATCGATCGTCGCCAGACGCACCTCGCGCTCTTGCAGAACCAGGGCAACCATAGACTGTGCTTCGCTTGGTGGGACGATATCGGAACCGCCGAAGCCCTGGATCATCTGCTGGTTGATTAACCGCTGGCGCGTGTATTGCGCATATTGATCTGCGCTAAAGCCCGAACGGTTAATCAGGTCGAGATATTTGGCGTTGTCGAACTTGCCGTCAGTCTGGAAATAGGCTTCTTGACGGATGGCATCTTTCACCTGATCGTCACTGGCACTCAGGCCCAGCGTCTTCGCGTACTGGTCCAGCAGCGACTTGTCGATCAGTTGAGACAGCACCTGCTGGCGCATCTGCTGCATATAACCTTCGTTGCCAGCCATGGCAGAGAAACGGTCGCCCAGTTCCTGCTGCATACGGCTACGTTCACTCTGGAAAGCCTGTTCCAGCTGGGCACGTTCGATCACCTGGCCATTTACTTTCGCAGCGTAATCGCCGGCACTTCCCTGATAGCTGACCACCCCAGTCAAAAGAAATGACAAGATAATCAGCCCCAGGATGATTTTTAGCACGACGTGGTTAGCAGCCGCGCGTAAATTGTCCATCATAGTGTGACAACACTCCGCTGTGATGTGGATTA
>RCUN01000249.1_pt1 | contig 42660 bp, 40 predicted proteins | sample 2166181 | NCBI WGS metagenome assembly RCUN01 (sample SAMN09932603, study PRJNA488358) | compost metagenome | feature: garden; material: soil; isolation source: compost soil in crotononitrile-enriched culture | place: Germany: Experimental Botanical Garden Goettingen | collected 2016-01-27 | reverse complement strand
AGCTGCTTCTTTACGTGTAATGTTAAGATTCTGGGATAGTCCATAATCACTGATACCATATACGATCCCGAAATTGACGGCTTTCGCAGAGCGGCGCATGTTCGAATCCACCTGCTCCGCAGGCACGCCAAACACATCACTGGCCGTCTTCGTATGAATATCCATGTCATTGACGAACGCTTCCTTAAGCCGCTCATCACCGGAGATATCGGCCAGTACACGAAGCTCAATCTGTGAATAGTCTGCCGCCAAAATATGCCAGCCAGGCTCGGAAGGAACGAATACTTTACGAATCTTGCGTCCTTCTTCCATTCGGATCGGAATATTCTGCAGATTCGGGTACTGGCTGCTGAGTCGTCCCGTAGCCGCAATAGTCTGACGGTAATAAGTATGAACCTTGCCCGTCTCCGGCCGGATCTCTTTAAGAAGACCTTCCACATAGGTGGACTGGAGCTTGGCTAACTGGCGGTATTCCAAGATAGACTGCACAATATCATGATAAGGAGCCAGCTTCTCCAGCACTTCAGCATCTGTGGAATAACCTGTCTTGGTCTTCTTGATCACCGGAAGTCCAAGCTTATCGAATAGAATTTCACCCAGCTGTTTCGGGGAATTAATATTAAATTCCGTGCCAGCCAGTTCATAGATATGCTGAACAAGTCTGCGGATCTGAGTCTCGAACTCTTTTCCGAGCTCCTGAAGGTCTTCCCGGTTCACGGCAATTCCCTGCTTCTCCATGTCCGCAAGAATACGGGACAACGGCATTTCAAGCTCAAAGAACAGACGGTTCATCTCGTTCTTCTCCAGCTCCTGTTCCTGCAGTGGAATGATCTTCTGGGCGGCTGCCGCTTTATGGGCCAAATGGAGACTCAGCACCTCGGTATCTGGTACTTTGTATTTCGCCCCCTTGCCGAACACTTCATCATCCGGAGCCAGGAAGGATAGTTCATACTTGGATGCCAATCCGCTCAGCGTCTGGTTACTCTCGGTTGGATCCAAGAGATACGCAGCAAGCTGAATGTCAAAAGCAGCCCCTTCAAAGACAATTCCTTGCCAGTGAAGAGCCAGGTCGATCCTGTGAAGATCATATCCCTTCTTGGGAGCCTTGGCATCAGCAAGCCACTGCCGAATTAGTTCGCCAGCCGGCTGCTTCAGCAGTTCAAAAGGAATATAATAGTGGTTCTCCTTCGATGAAAGAATGAGTCCGATGATATCGGCATGGTGCGGGTTATCCCCGTTAGTCTCCACGTGAAGCACTTCGATATCTCCGAGCTTCGCCCTGAGGGCCTCGATTCCTGCCTCCTCAACCACGGTAACCTGAATAGGTTCAGCTTCCTGAGCTTGATTCGTATTCCCCTCACCGGAATTCGGACCCGCCGTGAAGGATAGACGTTCAATCAATGATTTGAACTCGAGCTTTCGCAGCATCGGGGCTGCCTTCTCTTCCTGAAGACCGCCGAATACCATGTCATCCCACAGATGCTCTAGCGGCACCTCACGGAAGATGGTTGCAAGCCGCTTGCTCATCCGTGCATCTTCGGCATGATTAATGAGGTTCTCCTTCTGCTTGCCCTTTAATTCATCCGTACGTGCAAGCACCTCTTCCACAGAACCGAATTGATGAAGCAGCTTAAGCGCGGTCTTCTCCCCAATGCCCGGAACACCTGGAATATTATCTGAGGTATCTCCCATCAGCCCTTTTAGATCCACGATCTGGGCCGGAGTAAGACCATAACGCTCTTGAATCTCCTGCACGCCGTAAGGCTCAACCTCGGAGACCCCTTTGCGCGTCAAGGAGACTTTAACGTTGTCCGAGACGAGCTGCAGCATATCCTTATCCCCGGTGACGACTATAACCTGACGCCCGGATTCATCTGCCTGTCTGCTCACCGTACCAATAATATCATCCGCTTCGTAACCTTTAAGCTCGAACCGTGTTATTCCGAAGCTGTCGAGCAGCTCCTTAAGCAGCGGGAATTGTTCTGACAGTTCTGGAGGCGTCTTCTCCCGGCCTCCTTTATATTCTTGATAGCCCTCGTGGCGGAAAGTCTCCTTGCCCGCATCGAAAGCCACCATGATATGTGTGGGCTGCTCTTCCTGGATCAAACGCAGCAGCATATTGGTGAAACCGTACACCGCATTCGTATGCATACCGCTGGAATTCGTCAACGGAGGCATCGCGAAGAACGCCCGGTAAATAATACTGTTGCCATCAATCAGAATCAATTTCTCCATACTACACCTCGTTCCTTCGTACTACTATCTATCTCTTATGATAACACAAGGGCTGTCCTATTAAGAAATTTAAAAAAGCGCCGGATTTCTCCGGCGCTTCTCGAATCTAGTGCTGTATTATTGATTTAAATCCGGACGCTGTCCTGTAGCGAGATATACGGCGCTCTCCCCAATGTTAGTGGCATGATCCGCAATACGCTCGATATAGCGGCCAACCAGAGTCAGCAGCATTGCCTGCTGCACATTATCTGGATTTGCTGTCATAAAGGCATATAAATCACGGATGATTTGACTGTACAAATGGTCAATTTCATCGTCATCCTGAGCCATTTTATAGGCCAGATCCGTATTCTCATCGAGGTAGGCTTGCAGGGATTCCTCAACCATGATGCCTGCGAGTTCGGCCATTCGTGGAATATCAACAAGAGGCTTGATCAATTCCTGTCCTTCAATCCGCAGCGTTACTTTGGCAATATCAATGGACAAATCCCCCATACGCTCCAGATCGCTTGAGATCTTGAACGCAACAATAATACGGCGCAGATCCTTGGCAACGGGCTGCTGGGTAACAATCAGACGCGACCCAATTTCCATGATCTGCTCTTCCATTTGATTGAGGTCAGCATCCCGTTTAATAATAGCTTCGGCTTTAGCTATATTCGATGTTTGGAGCGTTTCAACAGCTCCTTTAAGCGCCTCCTGCACGTGGTCACCCATCGCGCGGAGCAAGTTCCGCAGTTCTTCCAAGTTTTGATCAAATTCTTTTCTACGTATCATTGAACAAGATGCCTCCTTCTACTTAACCAAAACGACCAGAAATATAATCCTCGGTTCTGGAGTCCTGCGGGGTTGAGAACAGTTTCTGGGTTTCATCTGCCTCAACAACTTCTCCATTCAAAAAGAACACTGTTCTGCCTGAAATCCGGGCTGCCTGATGCATGTTATGCGTTACCATGACAATTGTATACCTGTCTTTTAATTCTTGCACCAATTCTTCAATCTTTAGCGTCGATATCGGATCGAGCGCCGACGTAGCCTCGTCCATGAGCAGGATATCAGGTTGTACAGCCAGCGCTCTGGCAATACACAGACGCTGCTGCTGTCCACCCGACAGACTTAGAGCGGAACGCTTCAGGAAATTCTTCACTTCATCCCAGAGCACGGCTTGACGCAGACTTTGTTCCACGATTTCGTCAAGCTCTGATTTACTGCGAATGCCGTGAAGACGTGGGCCATAGGCAATATTATCATAAATTGATTTAGGAAAAGGATTCGGCTGCTGGAATACCATTCCAACCCGCTTGCGCAGGGCCTCAACGTGAACATCATCACTATAAATATCGGTTCCGCCGATCTTCACGGCGCCTTCAATCCGGGTACCAGCGATCATATCATTCATCCGGTTAAGGGTACGCAGCAATGTGGATTTCCCGCATCCAGATGGTCCAATGAATGCCGTGATTGCCTTCTCGGGAATGTCCATGGATACATCCTTAAGCGCATGATAAGATTCATAGTACAAATTCAACTTGTCAATATTGATGATCGCTTCCATGTCTCTTCTCCTTCAATTAACACCTATATGGATTGAACTAATGACTGTGTGATCGATTTCTTTAGTTCATTCCATATAGATAATAAGATAAAAGAAGCCCGCAGGCTTCAGATATAACGTAAACATATTGTTTCTGCTGAACATACATATCGATCTTACCTTTTTTATGTAAAGGTGAATGCGCGGAATTGTAAACGCAGTGTAAAATATCCTGGCATCTGTATAAGACGCAGTTACAATGTTCGCCTTAGATTTCCTCGCCTGGATGTCATTTTTCTAACTGCTTTTAGTCATGGGATTAGGGGAGCTCCACCAATCGCTCAAGCTCCTTCATGACAAGGTGTGCCCTCTGGGCAGCTTCATCCGATGAGTCGTGCATGTCCCGGCCACGAAGCTCCACACTTTGTACAGCTTCAACCAAGGATTCAAAGGTGGTGTCCGCTTCGGCAACCCGGCTCTGGCTTCCTTCAACCTCGGCTGCTGAAGCGGCAGCCATGCTTGCAGTCTCGCTCACCATTTCGCTAATCACTTGAAGCGTCTTCCCGATCTCTTCCGAGAACTTCTTCGTCTGTGCCGAGAGATTACGCACCTCGTTCGCAACTACCGCGAAACCGCGTCCGTGCTCCCCGGCGTGGGCAGCTTCAATGGTCGCATTCATGGCAAGCAACCCACTGCGATCCGCGAGCTCCCTGATGCTCCTCGTTACCTCAGAGATCTGGGCAGTTCGCTGCAAGAGCTCCTTAACCTGCTTCTCCTGATTATTCGTAATAGTCAATACCCGGTGGAACGATTCACGTACCTGCTGCAGTTCCGACCTTCCGGCTCTGACCAGGCGGCTCATCGTCTCCGCCTCACGCAGACTACGTTCCGCCGCTTCTGACACAGCATGAACGGAACGTTCGATCCGCCCCAGACGGCCATGACTCTCCCGAACAGTTATTACTCTAGCCTTATCCGCTTTCTGCTGCAGGCTTCTGGACATCACCATGAGATCCTGAATGGTTAATACTCCTCTTACTTTCCCTCCATCTGTAAGGATCATGCATTGGTAGAAGTGCACTGTATCCCGGCTTAGTGCCGCATCAATTAACCTCTCGGGAGCATCGGTAATTTCCCGGACCAAGGGCTCCCGCTCTGCGAACAGAACTGCAGACTTCTCATAGAATAAGTCGGATGCGAACCGGCCGGCAAATAATCGGTAGAAGGTATCCCGCATTATCAAGGCAAGAGTACCCTTCTGTTCATCCGCTAGGATAATGCAAGGAATCTCTTCATCTGCACGAAACCTTCGCAGAACTTCACCGCAAATCTCCCTCGAATCCACAACGGGAACCTCACGGCAGAATAGATCTGCGGTCACATCAAATTCATTGCTGACAGTATCTTCAGCAGTTGTAAGCACGGCGGCTTCTTCAGTCCTCACATTCATATGTATAGGTTTATTCTCTTCCATCACGGGTCTTTCAAGGACTGCAGAGGCTTGATTACTCACGGTCTTCACTCCTATGACTTTATTCCTATATCCAGAAATATAGGACAATACTGTTTGTGGAGTGTTAACCCAACCCTGCTATATTGTAAAATACGTGTAATCCATATAAAAAACCCACCATTTTAGCCAAAATGATGGGCAGTTCTCTTCTTATTAACGACCAGCTTATAACCGACTCCACGGATCGAATCGATATGGACTGACTGAGGATCGAGTTCAAGCTTCTTACGAAGTGAGCTTACATGCACATCCACCGTACGCTGCCCTCCAATATAGTCGAAGCCCCATACTGCATTCATCAAGTCATCCCTAGTCATAACAACGCCGGGCTTCCTGGCCAAATACAGCAGAACCTCAAACTCCTTGGGACGAAGCGTAATATGCTCTCCTCCAAGTGTCACTTCGTACTTCTCTGGATAAATGGCGAGCTCTCCAAGACTGATCTGTGACTCAGGCTGAAGCTGAGGCTTATCCCGCTCATCCTGCCCGGTGGATCTTCTAAGGACAGCTGCAACACGAGCCAATAGCTCGGCCACTCCGAAAGGCTTGGTAATGTAATCATCCGCCCCTGACTTAAGTCCCTGAACAACTTCTTCTTCCGCATTCTTGGCTGTTAGGATGACTATAGGTGTCTTCACACCCTCACTCCGCAGCTTGGACATAATTTCAAATCCGTTCATACCTGGCAGCATTAAATCCAGCAGAATCAGATCAAAGTCTGATTTGAGCGCAGCATCGCAGCCGGTCTGTCCATGCTCTTCTACTGTAACCTCATAACCCTCATTAGAAAGGTTATAGGACAATAATCTGGACAAGGTTGGCTCATCCTCAATAACCAAAAGTCTATGCGTCATATATACCCTTAGTACCCCCATTTTTTCAAATCGGAATAAATGTTGACAAATGTTGACATGCTCAGCATATCACGAGAGTGTTAACGGTGTGTAAAATAGTCAACTTTCTTCTAATACTACTCTACATTATGCAGCAGAGGTAAATCCAGAATAAACATCGTTCCCTCACCGACCTTGCTCTCGACCCGGATTGTTCCATGATGAAGCTCGACCAGATGCTTCACAATCGATAGTCCAAGGCCCGTTCCACCTGAGCTGCGCGAACGGGCCTTATCCACCCGGTAGAAGCGCTCGAATATCCTCGGCAGGTCTTTCTTCGGTATGCCGATTCCAGTATCACTAATGATGAAGCGAATCTTCTCTTCCTCACCGGAATGCTCCAGGCTCTCAGCCGTAACTTTCACTCTGCCGCCGTCCAAAGTGTAACTGATTGCATTCGATAGCAGATTCATGAATATTTGCCGCAGGCGGTCCTCATCCGCTTCCATGAACAATTCTTCAGGAACTTCGAGCTTCATGGTTATGCATTTCTTAGCTGCCGAAGACTGCAGGACTTCAAAGATACTTGCGAGCAGACTATGCACATGTACAGGTGAATACTCAAGCGGTACCCGTCTGGATTCAATCTTGGACAGTTCCAGGATATCACCAATCAAGCGGTTAAGCCTGTCTCCTTCATCATAAATAATCTGCAGGAAGGAGCGGCTGGTCTCCTCATCCTTGACTCCACCAGACAACAGCGTCTCGGCGAAACCTTTGACTGCGGCGATCGGCGTCTTGAGTTCGTGCGATACATTCGCTACAAATTCGCTCCGCATCACTTCCAGCTTGCGAATCTCCGTGACATCCCTAAGCAGGAACAGCATTCCACGGTAAGAACCATCATCTTCAAACATGGGCACACTGTCAAAATGGAGGATTTTCTCTTCTGGATCATAGATCGTCCGTTCTTCACTCATTTGTTCCATACAGGAAATTCCTTCATCCATGAACCGGGTCAGCTCATAGCTCCGCTTGATTTCATGATATAACTTACCCAGCATATACGTATCCTTGAGCCGTAATATCCGTTCGGCTTCCCGGTTCACAAGTGCAATTCTGTCATTCGTATCCACCATGAGGATACCGCCGGTCATATTTGACAGCACACTCTGCAGAAGATCCTCGTTATCACGGATACGCTTTAGCTGAAGCTGAAGACTGTCAGCCATGCCATTAATGGCATTTCCGAGCTGCCCAATTTCATCCTGACGTTTCAAATCAACACGGGCATCATAATCAAGCTTGGAGATTCGGTGAGCTACTGTCGTAATATGTTCAATCGGCCTGGTAAGACCAATAGCAACCCGGTAACTGACCAAGGCTGCAGCCAGGAAGAGTACCGCCAGTCCCCCGATCATCAAAGCCCAGCCTCTCCGAAGACCTTCCCCTACCGTCTCAAGGCTCATAGACAGCCGAATGTAGCCATCAAATCCCTGCTTGGAGACCACATGCCTGGCAACGTACAGCATATTTTCATGTACTGTGCTGCTGTAGCGGATTGATGTTCCTGTATTTCCGTGTTCTTTCGCAGATACGATCTCTTCACGAGTACTATGATCACCCATTTTAGAAGGATCACTCTCAGAGTCACCAACAACTTTTCCATTTAAGCTAACAAAGGTAACCCGGGAGTTCGTAAGCTTGTCAATCTGCTTAGCCTGACTTGTATAGTAGGCCATTGCACCTGAGTTGCTATCAATCTTTGGCAGTTCCAGAGTACTGGATATGAGATTTATTTCCCGGGCCATATTGTCTTCAAGTGCTGTAACATGGGAATCTTTGAACACTTGGGCCATCGTAAGTCCTGCGGCGAGCATCGAAATTCCGACAAGACCCATCAAAATCAAGGTTAAACGCATCCGAAATGTCTTCATGATTTCTTCCTTTGAAGTAATTTAGTAGGATTAGAGCTTGCTTCAGTCTGCTTCTGTTGGTTAACATTGTTAGTATTATAATAACACAATGTAATGGCAGTATTATCTGCCTTATTTTCATCCGGAAAGAGGTATGCCGTTCATGAATTATCACTTTTCAGCTTATATGTACAGACTACGAGCTATCCACCGCTGGAGTCTGATGCGAAGCACTTCCACGGAGAATGTGGCCGAGCATTCCTTCCATGTAGCGATTCTGGCCCATATCCTATGCGAAATTGCCAATCAGCTCTACGGCAAGCATCTTCAGGCTGATCGCGCGGCCACGCTGGCCCTGTTCCATGACGCCACAGAAGTATTCACGGGGGATATTCCGACTCCAGTGAAACATCACAATCCGAAGTTGCTCTCCAATTTCAGAGAAATGGAGGCCATTGCCGCGGAGCGTCTTACCTCCATGATTCCTCAGTCTCTTAAACCGATATATGCACCTCTACTCGATCCTACTTCTGAGACCGATAAGGAGCTCCGTAAGTATGTAAAAGCTGCTGACAGCCTTGATGCCTACTTGAAATGTACCTGGGAGGTTGCCTCGGGTAACCGTGAATTTGCGGCTGCCAAAGCGCAGCTTCAGAACAAGCTTGAGAGTCTGAATATGCCGGAAGTCTCCTACTTTCTGATTCATTTGGCACCAAGCTTTGAATTAACCTTGGACGAGCTCTCTGACGACTCAGGGGATTAACCTGTTCATCATCATAAACATTGCAAAAAGGCGGTATCTGAGTCCGTAGACTACAGATACCGCCTTTAGCTTACCCGTTTACAATCTCGCCGCCATTCACATGAATGACTTGTCCGCTGATATAGGAGGAATCCTCAGAAGCCAGGAATACATAGGTCGCAGCCAGTTCTTCCGGCTGACCCGGGCGCTGCATGGGCGAGTCCGCACCGAACTGCTTCACCTTCTCTGCATCGAAAGTCGATGGAATAAGCGGCGTCCAGATCGGCCCAGGTGCAACCGCATTAACGCGAATCCCCTTCTTGCTAACGAGATTCATCGAGAGGGAACGCGTGAAGCTGACAATGGCTCCTTTAGTCGATGAATAGTCCAGCAGCGCCGGGCTTCCTTTATATGCCGTTACAGAAGCAGTGTTAATAATGGTGCTGCCTTTCTTAAGATGTGGCATTGCCGCTTTGGTCAAATAAAACATTGCAAAAATATTCGTACGGAACGTACGCTCCAGCTGCTCTGAGGTAATATCCTCGATATTCTCCTGAGGGTGCTGTTCCCCGGCGTTGTTGACCAAAATATCCAGCCCGCCGAGCTCGCTTACCGTCTTCTGTACAGCTTCCTGTGCAAAAGCTTCATCGCCGATATCTCCAGGAATAAGCAGGGCCTTACGCCCTGTCTTCTCGACTTCATCCTGCGTCTTCTTAGCATCATCATGCTCACTCAAATATACTATCGCTACATCTGCGCCTTCTTTGGCATAGGCCAGGGCAACAGCACGTCCAATCCCGCTGTCGCCTCCCGTGATGAGCGCTACCTTTCCTTTCAGCTTGCCAGCGGGCATATAATTACCCTCATACTGCGGCAGTGGATTCATCTGCTCTTCTATACCCGGTCTTTGGGTTTGATGCTGCGGTGGCAAGGTTTGCTTGGGTTGTTGGTTATTCTGTGACATTGTAAGCTCTCCTTCCTTAGGTTGGACTAGAATTCATCTCTATATGGAATGAACTAAAGAGATTATCGCGATTGTATTGCTATTCCCTGTGAAATCCGCAATGAGAGTAAGCAATCTTTAGTTCCATTCATATAGGATGCCAAGAATGCCTTGGACATTATACCTACACATACTTACCACCAACCCACTTGCGACAAACAGTATCCAAGAAAGACCTAGAATCCAATATAATAACGCTCAAAGAACCAGCTATCATCGAACCTCCGGCTTGTCTTATACCTTTCCCTATCCACAAACGCACCCGAATCCTTAATTTCGGACTCCCAGCCTGCAGACTCCTCATTCCTGCCCAAAGCTTCCCACGTCTTGACTAATCTCTCTTCGTTAAAATGTAATATAGCCATTCTAAGCAGATGATACCCGCTGTAATCTGTTGGAGGAATATAAGGGAATATAGTGCGCTCTACCAATAATAAATGGACGGCAGGCTCGATTCGGCAGCGATAGCCAAATAACCTCATTCGCAAGGAGAACTCTGCTGCTATCGCGGATTCCTCTCTGAATCCGCCATCAAAGCCTTGTACGCTGCGAAAGCTCTCCATCTCTACCGCTATACATTGCCAAGGCATCACCGCTGCTTCAAAAGAAGGTGACAAATCATGAATCCATTTCGTCGTGAACTCCGGCAGACAAAGCAATTGCCCATAACCGACCTGCCCTGACTTGTCTTTAAGCCTCGATATTCCCGGACTGGTGCAGTTCGCATCCCGGCCCAGAATCGGTGCGATTAATTTCTCGATCCAGTAATCCTCAAAATAAAGATGACCGGCGCAAAATATACACACCCTTCCTTTAGCCATCTCTGCACCGCGGTTTCTAGCCTCTGCTGGCCCCACGCTGCCAGTCCTAATATAATGAACCGGAGCCGAAATACGGTACCCAAACAGAAATTCACAACAGCTGTCTATCGACCCATCATCAACAATAATAATTTCATAGGGAAGAGCGGTCTTGGAGACCTTTAGTGACTCTAGCGTAGTTAAAAGGTTCATTCCTTCATTTCTGACCGCAATAATAATCGATACAATCGGTTGGTCCGTGGTCATAACGTTTATCCTCTCTTACTTTGGTCATACTTATAGCATTACTTTCCCATCCACATTTCCATATTAAACCAAATAAAACTATAAGTAAATATATATAAAACTGACAGCTTATTAATTTTACCTCTCATATTATCTACTTTAATACTAGGAGGGGTTATATGAACTATGATTCGCTCGGCAAAAGACTTCGGCAGGAGCGCCGTAAGATGCATTGGACCCAAGAAAAGCTGGCAGAGAGAATCGATGTCTCCGACGCATACATAGGACAAATTGAGAGAGGAGAGCGCAGTCTTTCTCTGGATACTTTAATCAGACTGGCTAATGAACTCGGGGTCACCGTTGATTATTTGCTTCACGATTCCATCGAGATCACGGATGATCAGTTCGTAGATCAACTTCGCCAGATTATGATGAACCGTTCCGCTAAAGAGAAACAAATGGCTCTGGATCTGATCAAACTGATGTTCACTCATCTGGATGATCTCTCGAAGGCAAAAGAATAAGGATATGTAGGCAGCCCTCTTCCGGCGGAATCGGTTCGATTCTTCCTGAAGAGGGCTTTAAGTTTAATCTGGGAGCAATAAATAATTAAAAGCTGTATCCCCTGAATCTGGAGATACAGCTTTATGTATAACTGTGCTTAAATCACGTAACGGAAGACCATGAAGTACACGATAACGACAATAACTATAGCAAGCACGGAGCTGAGTGTACGAACTTTCCCGATATGATCGGTTACTTCGTTCTTAGCGCGAATTCCCTCCACGGCCAGACGAAGCGGCTTGCCAATAATTCCACTAAGCGCTCCTGCCACAAGGAAGAGTACGATAACAACAACCATCCAAGCCACGGAGTAATTCCCCTTGCTGATCAAATAGCCTCCTGTCAGGAACTGTAAAATCAGTCCGTATTGACCGAAGCGGTTAAGCGTTCTCACTGCAGAGACGGTTCCTTCCTGAGCGGAAAGAGACAGGTTGCCAAGACGTCCCAGAACAAAGGGCAGCAGAATATAGAAGCCCAGTGCCAAGGACCCGAGAACGTGTAAAAAAATCATCGCGTTTGTCACAACTGAACCACCTTTCATTATTTAGATTAATTATAATCTATTATATCCATAATTTAGAGCAAAGAAAAGGAAAGCCGGGTAGTAGGCACCGTATTTTGCTGATTATGAGCAAATTTATATCTATATGGATTGAACTAAGATCGATACGCTCATTGCTGATTCCACAGGAATAGCAATACATTGTGTTACTCTCTTTATTTCATTCCATCTATTCACAAGAAAACCGACCTCTACGCTGCTCTTTCTGCAGGTAAAGGCCGGCTCCTTTCAATAGATTTCAATTAAATTAGCCTTGAACTACTTTGATTACACTCCGTACTGATTCAGCGGATTTATCAAGAGCCGCCTTCTCCTCAGCCGTTAGTTCAAGTTCAAACAATCTCTCGATTCCGTTACCACCCAGTACAGCCGGAACCCCCAGGAACAAGTCATGATAGCCGTACTCACCTTCAAGCAGTGCGATGACCGGGATAATGCGTTTCTTATCCTTCAGCACAGCCTCTGCCATCTGTACAAGGGAAGCCGCCGGAGCATAATAGGCACTGCCGTTACCAAGCAGGTTAACGATCTCGCCCCCGCCTACACGGGTACGCTGTACGATCGCATCAATGCGGTCTTGTGGGATCAGGGTATCGATAGGAATTCCGCCTACGCTGGAGTAGCGTACCAGAGGCACCATATCATCACCATGCCCACCCAGAACGAAGCCGCGAACATCTTCTACAGATACGTTAAGCTCTTGAGCGATAAATGTGCAGTAACGCGCAGTATCAAGCACACCCGACTGACCGATAACACGATTCTTAGGAAAGCCCAGCGCCTGGTAGGCCGCATAAGTCATCGCATCAACCGGGTTACTCAGAATAATCACGATGGAGTCAGGGCAGTATTTCTTCACATTCTCACAGACGGAAGCAACAATACCCGCATTCGTACTCACGAGATCATCACGGCTCATTCCCGGCTTCCGGGCAATACCTGCCGTAATAATCACAATATCAGAGCCCGCAGCATCTTCATAGTTGGAAGTACCTACAATGTTGCTGTCGAAGCCTTGAACCGGGCTGGCTTCAAGCATATCCAGAGCCTTACCTTTAGTTGGGTTCTCAAGCTGTGGGATGTCAAGCAGGACAACATCACCAAGTTCCTTTTGCGCAAGCATCAAAGCTGTAGTCGCACCCGTAAATCCGGCACCAACAACAGTAATTTTTTTGCGTTGGATTCCCACTATAGATAGCCTCCTACATATTTTTAATAACTTGATCCGCGAACTCCGAGCATTTCACTTCTGTAGCGCCTTCCATCAGGCGGGCAAAGTCATAAGTAACGGTCTTGTTATTGATGGATGTCTCGAGACCTTTGTAGATCAGGTCAGCGGCTTCCTGCCAGCCCAAATGTTCAAGCAGCATAACGCCGGACAGAATGACTGAACCTGGGTTAACTACGTCAAGATCAGCATATTTAGGTGCTGTACCATGTGTAGCTTCGAAGATCGCATGACCTGTCAGATAGTTGATGTTCGCACCTGGAGCAATACCAATGCCACCAACTTGAGCAGCCAAGGCGTCAGACAGGTAATCCCCGTTCAGGTTCAGCGTTGCGATAACGTCAAAGTCAGTCGGACGAGTTAGAACTTGTTGCAGAGCAATGTCAGCAATCGCATCCTTGATCAGGATTTTGCCTGCATCCAGAGCTTCCTTCTGTGCCGCATTTGCCGCATCCGCACCGGATTGTTCCTTGATTTGGTCATACTGTGCCCAAGTGAACACTTTATCGCCGAACTCCTGCTCAGCTACTTCATAACCCCAGTTCTTGAAGGCTCCTTCTGTGAACTTCATGATATTGCCTTTGTGAACAAGCGTTACGCTCTTGCGTCCGTGATCAATGGCATATTGTACTGCTGCGCGGACAAGGCGTTTGGAGCCTTCTTCGGATACAGGCTTGATGCCGATACCGGAAGTTTCCGGGAAGCGGATCTTCTTAACGCCCATCTCATTCTGCAGGAAGGAGAGAACCTTCTTCACTTCCTCAGTGCCCTCTTGATATTCAATACCTGCATAGATATCTTCTGTGTTCTCCCGGAAAATAACCATGTCAACCAGCTCCGGACGCTTCACTGGAGAAGGAACACCGTCGAAGTAGCGTACGGGACGAAGACATACATACAAATCCAATTCTTGACGCAGGGCTACGTTAAGAGAACGGATACCCCCGCCGATTGGCGTAGTCAAAGGTCCTTTGATGGCAACGATATATTCACGAATCGCTGTAAGCGTATCCGCTGGAAGCCACTCGCCATATGTATTGAAAGCTTTCTCTCCCGCGAAAACTTCATACCATGCGATCTTCTTCTCTCCACTGTATGCTTTCTCTACAGCAGCATCAAGAACACGTACGGATGCTTTCCAGATGTCGCGGCCTGTACCGTCACCTTCGATAAATGGGATAATAGGACGGTTAGGCACATTAAGCTTACCGTCTTGAATTTCGATTTTATCACCTTCGGTAGGCAGGTTGTATTTCTCAAAGTTCGGCATAATTACATGTTCCTCCTTAACAATTATAGGGTCCGTTTCCGGTATTCATACATGAAGAGGGGGACGACCGCTAAAGCTGCCGGGTCCACCTCTTCCGCTTATTCTATCATAACTTGCCCGACTATCTTAATTCAATCGGGATATATCTCTGATTGTAGAGACCTGTATACTCCGCGCGAGGACGGATGATCCGGTTATTGTCCAGCTGCTCAACAATGTGGGCTGTCCATCCGGACAAACGGCTGATCGCAAAGATCGGTGTGAACAGATCTTTCTCAATTCCAAGAAGCGTGTATACAGAGGCAGAGTAGAAATCAACATTCGGCTTCAGGCCCTTTTGCGAGGTGACCAGGGATTCAATCCTTACGGACATCTCATAAAGCGTGGAATCCCCTTTCAATTCACTAAGCTCTCTGGACATATGCTGCAGATGCTTGGCACGTGGGTCGCCATTCTTGTACACGCGGTGACCGAAACCCATAATCTTGTCTTTGTTATCCAGCTTCTGCTGAATGTAATCTTCTGTCTTATCCAGGGAACCGATCTCTGAGAGCATTTGCATAACCGCTTCATTAGCACCGCCATGCAGAGGTCCTTTCAAAGTTCCAATTGCAGAAGTCACACCGGAGTAAATGTCCGAAAGGGTTGCCACGGTAACCCGTGCAGAGAAAGTAGACGCATTAAGCTCGTGGTCCGCATGAAGAACCAAGGCTTGATCCAAAGCCTTTACTGCAATAGGATCCGGCTCTTCACCAGACAGCATATAGAGGAAATTGTAGGCCAGACTCACGCCCTGCTTAGGTGCAACCGGCTCTTTCCCCTTGCGGATACGGTCAAAGGCTGCAATCAGGGTCGGAATTTGGGCCTGCAGCTTGATTGCTTTGTCCTGAGTCGATTCATGGCTGATATCTCCGGCCGTTTCATCATATAAGGCAAGTGCGGATACGCCCGTACGAAGTGCGGCCATCGTGTTCGTATGGCTAGGATACAGTTTGAGCTGTTCCACAACCTCGGAAGGGATGGCTGCATATTCGCTGAGTTGTTGTTGCAAAGCATCAAGCTCAGACTGCGTCGGCAGCTTGCCGTACCAGAGTAAATAAGCCACTTCTTCAAAACTGGCATGTTCAGCGAGCTCATCGATATTAATTCCACGGTAAGCTAGTACGCCATCTTCGATAGAACTAATAGAAGAAGTCGCAGCCACAATACCTTCCAGGCCTTTGGTAGCTGTCATAGATCATCTCTCCTTTGTTGGGCATAATTAAGCAAAATAAGCCAATGTAAACATTTACATTTTGAAAGATTAAAAGAATAACGGTGTGCAATGATAGATGTTACACCAGATGAAACCTTATTTCATCATACTGGATTTTAGGGAGCAAGGGAACATGTTAGAGCCCTGAGTCTAAATCAAATTGTTTTATCACAATCATAAAGATTTTTTTGGAAACGGTTTCAACATAGTCTGTTTGTCCTTCTATTTGCCTTTACGCGGTCTTTTCCTGCATACTATAACATAATTAATAGATGAGAATGAACTGCGGTCCATAGTCTCTGGTTCATTCGTAGAGAAGTCAACATCACATGGAGGAGATTGATTTTTTGGACAATATTGTGGTCAAACGGTTACTTCGGGGGATCTGGGTCATTGCGGTTCTCGTTCTTATCGGACTAGCATTCTACTGGCTTATTCCGCTGGTATATCCCTTCCTGATTGCTTGGCTGATTGCCTATGCTATGAATCCATTTACCCGCTTCCTTCAAAAGAGAGTCAAGCTGCCAAGATGGCTGGCTGTCACGCTCGGCCTTCTGGTGTATTTTGGCGGGGCCTTTATTATCCTCTCTGCCGTAGTTACCCGTTCGGTAAAAGAATTGATTCATCTAACCCAGTCGTTCGATCTGCATATCGAAAAGTGGAAGTCATTCTTTATCAATTGGGCTCAAAGTGATGGAATCCAGAATATCATTGGAGAGATCAACAAGTTCATTCAGAACAATCCAGATTACCAGCATACCATTAATCAGAATATCAATCGAACAACAGAGACGATCAGCTCCATGGTGACCCGGATCGTCACCGGCTTCCTGAATGGGATTGTGAATCTGCTGACCTCGCTCCCTAATCTAGGCGTAATCCTGATCGTTGTCATGCTGGCTACGTTCTTCATCAGCAAGAACTGGGAACGTCATATGCGGACCATGACAGGATGGGTTCCTCTTCCGTTCCGCAAAACTGCTAAGGACGTATGGAGCGATCTTCAAAAGGCGCTGTTCGGCTACCTGCGTGCCCAGTTCATCATGATCTCCATCACCGCTGTAATTGTGCTCATCGGGCTGCTAATTCTTGGGGTAGACTCTGCATTTACCTTTGCCTTGTTAATCGGCTTTGTAGATCTTCTGCCTTATCTTGGGGTTGGGACGATTATGGTCCCTTGGCTCGTATATGCCTATCTCTCGGGTGATATCCGGCTTGGAATCGGGTTATCCATACTTTATGGAATCATCCTAATTGCCCGCCAATTAATTGAGCCGAAAGTATTGGCAAGCAGTGTCGGGCTAGATCCACTGCCTACGCTGATCGGAATGTTCGTGGGCCTCAAGCTCTTCGGAGTTCTGGGCCTTATTATTGGACCCGTCAGCTTCGTCGTGATTTCGGCTGTGAACCGTGCAAATGTATTCCGGGATTTAAGAAATTATATTGTAAATGGTCGGATCCATTGAGCCCTACTCAATAAAGGTGATCACACAAAAGCCCTCAGTTTTTCTCTTTAACAGAGATGAGCTAAGGGCTTTGTTCTTTAGCGCCGAAAAAATGTTATGGAACCATCCTTCATTTTTTTGGCGACCCATTTGACTAAAAATATTTTGTAGAAAGGCCGGGTTAATGGGAACACCATCGTAAAACCAATTGCATCCGTTACAAATCCAGGAATCAGCAGCAGCAGCCCTCCGAACAATATACAAAGTCCATCTACTACCGTACGGCCTGGGATCTGTCCATTATTCATCTGTCCTTTAACCGACTCAAGAACCTTCCGGCCCTCAAATTGAACCATAAGTCCACCGATAATAGACGTAGCCAGAGTTAGAAAAATGGTCTTGCCAACACCAATCCGCCCTCCTACCTCTGTATAAACCCAAAATTCAACAAACACCAGAACTAAAACCCCTAGGAATACCCATTTGCGCATGAGATTGCTCCTTCTCCTGAAAGCCATACTCCTTACATGAGTTTATACCTCATCTCTGAAGCCTATGCTCTTAATAATATGCTATCAAGAGCATTGTACAGGTTCGGCAGCTTTTTATCCAGCCGTACCGGCTTCCAGTCCTGTCCGACCCAGACGTGACTTGTGTCACCCGCCACAAGCAGCTCACCGGGCAGCAGATCTGAATCCTCTATGAACTTCCCTATGTCATTCTCAGCGGGTAGGATGCGTCTTATTTCATATGCGTAGCCCAGCCGAAGCGGAGAGAAAGACGTCACTCGTGTGAAGACGGTGATCTGGTCATCATAATGTGCAGGCAGCTTGAACTGCAGATTCGCATCAATAACCGGCAGCAGAATACCTTCTTGCTCAATAGCTTTATAGTCAAACCCCAGCTCACGAATCATCTCGGTCCTTCCGATTTCGAACCAACCCAGATAGTTGCTGTGATAGACGACTGACATCTGATCCGTCTCCTGGTACCGCACCCGAAGCTCTGCCTTGAACCAGCGGCTGCTTCTTCCCGCGCCTCGATGTTGTGTGCCCATTTCGCTCTCCTATCTGATTACTCTTAGATTTAGTCCATTTCGTATAATAACAAAAAGCAATGGTTCGCCGCTGCCGGTTGCTCCATTGCTTTGTGTATGTTCCTCATTCAGATAAAGGATTAGCCCCGGATTTGACTGATTTTCACCAGATTTGTTGAACCGGAACGACCCAGTGGAACACCTGCAGTAATCACTACCAGATCTCCCTCTTTAACAAGACCGGATTCTACTCCGCCCTTCATAGCGCACTCAAACAGCTCGTCTGTAGAAGAAGCCTGTTTGCCTTTAACCGGGGTTACGCCCCATGCAAGTGCAAGACGACGCAAAGTTTGGTCAACCGTAGTCACCGCAATAATTGGTGATTGCGGGCGATATTTGGATACCATGCGCGCTGTGTATCCAGTTTCAGTTGAAGTGATGATGGCTTTCGCATTCAAGTCGAGTGCGGAATTCGCTACAGCCTGGCTGATCGCTTCAGTAACCGTTGTTTGTTGAGCATGACTTTGTTTCTCGAAAATCTCGCGGTATTTCAAAGCAGATTCTGCTTTCTCCGCAATACGGGACATGGTCAGTACAGATTCAACCGGATATTTACCGGCAGCAGTCTCACCAGACAACATGATGGCATCCGTACCATCAAAGATCGCATTGGCCACGTCACTCGCTTCTGCACGTGTTGGTCTTGGGTTGCGCTGCATGGAATCCAGCATTTGAGTTGCTGTAATTACCGGCTTGCCTACGCGATTACATTTCTCAATCATGGTCTTCTGAGCCAAAGGTACATCTTCCGCCGGGATTTCAACACCGAGGTCACCACGGGCTACCATCAGTCCGTCGGACACTTCCAATATTTCATCCAAGTTATCGACACCCTGCTGGTTCTCGATTTTGGAGATGATTTGAATATAAGTCGCGTTGTGCTTCTCAAGAAGCTCACGGATTTCAAGAACGTCACTTGCTTTACGTACAAAAGAAGCCGCGATAAAGTCGATGCCTTGCTCGATACCGAAAATGATATCATTCGCATCCTTCTCTGTAATACCCGGCAGAGAAATATGTACGCCTGGTACATTTACACCCTTCTTGCTCTTAATGGTTCCGCCGTTAACAATGCGGCATTTGATCTCAGTACCTTGAACGTCTACAACGGTAAGGCCGATCAGACCATCATCGATCAAAATAGTGGACCCTACTTCAACGTCATTTGGAAGCTCACTGTAAGTTACTGAAATGCGGTCCTTGTCTCCAAGAATTTCTTCAGTAGTCAGGGTGATGAACTCGTCTTGTACCAATTCAATCGGTTCAACTGCCAATTTACCGGTACGAATCTCAGGCCCTTTGGTATCAAGCAGAATTGCAACAGACTTTCCAAGCTCCTCGCTGGCTTGACGAATCGTCTTAATCCGGTTGCCGTGCTCTTCAAAATCTCCATGAGAGAAGTTGAGACGGGCAACGTTCATTCCCGCAAGAATCAGTTTCTTCGTGTTCTCCAAAGACTCACTGGAAGGACCGATAGTACATACAATTTTCGTTTTACGCATTTGGGTTTCCTCCGTTTTAGGGTTTCTCTCTTTATCTTCTTTTTCCAACAATTAAATCTACTACATATTTGAGAATTTGTATAGGAACTTTGTCATATTAAATCATTACCCAGCTGGACAAAATCTATAATAATTTTTGTTTTATTTCTTAGCGACGCCAAATTTCCCGATTTTACGGAACTTCTGGTAGCGCTCTTCCCGAAGCTCATCCGCTGTTTTAGCCCTTAATTCATCCAGATGACGTATAAGTGAAGATTTGATGCTCTCAGCAGCAGCTTCATAATCCTTATGAGCTCCACCCTTCGGCTCTGGAACAATTTCTTCAATCACTTCCATCTCAAGCAGATCCTGTGCTGTTATCTTCATGGCTTCTGCAGCCTGATCGGCCTTGGAAGCATCCTTCCACAGAATGGAAGCAGCTCCATTCGGGGAAATCGCAGCATAAATTGCATTCTCGAGCATCAGTACGCGGTTGCCTACGCCAAGAGCAAGTGCACCACCGCTTCCCCCTTCACCAATGACCACACAGATGACAGGCACACGAAGGGAAGCCATATCCCGCAGGTTGCGGGCGATCGCTTCAGACTGGCCTCTTTCTTCTGCCGTAATTCCAGGATAAGCTCCTTTGGTGTCGATAAAGGTGATAATAGGACGACCAAATTTCTCAGCCTGCTGCATAAGACGCAGCGCTTTACGGAATCCCTCCGGGTGCGGACTGCCGAAGAAACGGGCAATGTTATCCTTGGTGTCCTTTCCACGCTGTTGACCGAGAACGGTAACAGGGATGTCATTTAGCTTGGCAATACCGCCTACAATGGCCAGGTCATCCCCGAACACCCGGTCTCCATGAAGCTCAATGAAATCGGTGAAGATTAATTGAATGAAGTCGAGTGAAGTCGGACGCTGATGATTTCTCGCCAGATGCATCTTTTGGGAAGGGGAAATCGCACTGTAAATCCCTTCTTCGAGCTCGCGGTAACGTTCTTCCAGACGAGTGATCTCATCACTGAAATCAATTCCCTTCTCGTCTCCGAACTGCTTCAGCTCATCAATTTTCTTGCGCATCTCCACAAGAGGCGTTTCAAAGGGCATTTCTCCCGCCACTTAGACTCCTCCTTTCACAGTGTGCAGCTCCAGCAGCTTGGCTAATACACTCTTCATTTCTTTACGGTGCACAACCAGGTCAAGCTGGCCGTGCTGCAAATTGAATTCCGCTGTCTGGAAGTCATCCGGCAGCTTCTGGCGAATGGTCTGCTCAATGACAATCCGTCCGGCGAAACCAAATACGGCACCTGGCTCAGCAATAATGATATCTCCAAGCATAGCAAAGCTGGCGGAAACGCCTCCGGTTGTTGGATCCGTAATCACCGAAATATATAGACCACCCTGCTCGTTGAAACGGGCAAGCGCCGCACTTGTCTTCGCCATTTGCATGAGACTGAGTATACTTTCCTGCATCCGGGCCCCGCCAGAAGTGGAGAAAATAATAAGCGGAAGCCGGCTTTCTGTTGCAGCTTCAATAGCTCGGGTGATCTTCTCCCCAACAACAGAACCCATACTTCCGGTGAAAAAGTCAAAGCTCATCACGGCCACAATAACAGGCAGTTCCGAAATCGTGCCCTGTCCGGTTACCACGGCTTCACGCAGTCCTGATTTCAGGGTCTGCTGCTCCAGCTTCGTTGCATAACCCGGGAACCCAAGCGGGTCTTCAGACACAAGATCTTCATCGTATTCTACAAAACTGCCTTCATCCAGAACGTATCGAATCCGTTCCATGGCGTTAAGGCGCATGTGATAACCGCAGTTAGGACACACCTTGAGATTCTTGTCCAGTTCTTTGCTGTACTGGATAGCTCCGCAGCTGCCGCATTTATTCATCAGCCCTTCAGGAATCTCACGCCTCGGGCGCTCTCCCTGATCTGCGGTCGTGTCACGACCAAGTCTTTCTGACGGAAGGGTCGCGTACTTCCTTTTTTTCTGGAATAAGTCTTTAAACACAACTACACCTCTCCAGCCATTAATTTGCTCTGCCGCATCTTGCACAGTTAATCCTATATAGCATCATCCTGCTCACCCTGATCTCATGGATGCAAGATGGAATTGAGTACTTCTTGTACTTCTTCAAGTTCCCCGGAAGGTACCAGAATTTCAAACTGCTGTTTGGATAAATTGACAGGACGTGTTTGGACAAGAAAGCCTTCATCCATAAGCTTGTGTTTAATCCTCTCCGCAATTTTTGCGGTAGGCGCAATATACATTACTGTCCACATGTCCTCTTCCAAAGCCCCCTAACCTTCAGTTTTGAGCCCGTATAATAGAGTAATGATAACATAATCTTCAATTTTCCCGCAACAGAGGGAGAAAGCGGTGGAGCCCAGATTATAGGCTTCCACCGCTATATGCAGGTACATGAACCATTCTATGCCGGCTTGTCCGGAATATATTCCTGAACGCAGCTTAATCCGATAGCCTCAAATGTGGTAATATCGTCCAATTCTACCTTACTCTTACTGTCTCTGGACCAAGCAGCTGCTCAATTTCACGGAAGAGCTCAGGCGAAGGCTTGATCCGGTAGCGATCGCTCAGCGCTAGCAGCTTTTGTGAGCTTTCATAGAACAGCACCGTGGTCATGGACCCCGGGTGCTGCTGGAGCAGCTCCTTCAGCTGCTCCAGCATGGCCGCGTGCTCCGCCGCGGCCGCAATCTTGATGAAGACCCGCTGCCCTGCAGGGGTCTTCCCGGAGCTGCCCGGCGCCTGCGAAGCCGCGCCGGGTGAACCCGCAGCAGCCGCGCTACTGCGCTGCGGCTGCGAAGGTACCGGGCGCCGCGCAGGCTTCGCTGCGGCGCTGCTGCTGCGCACGTTCGCCGGTGCCTTGCCCGGCGGACGTGCGCCCTGCTGGGCTCGCGTGCGCTGGCTGCGCCGGAGCTGCTCCAGGGCCCCCTCGCTCAGCTGCAGGGCCTCGTCGGCGAGCAGCTTGAAGCCCTCGTCCTGCTGCTGCACGGTGGCACGCAGGGCAAGCAGAGCGCCCTTCTCAATCAGGGCGCGGCTGCGGCTCCACACTTCCGGGAACAGCACGACCTCGCTGCGCTCGATCTGGTCCTCCAGTTCCATGAAGGCCATCGCTTTGCCCTGCTTGGTTGTGATGGTCTTGATCGACACGACCATCCCGGCAACGACCGTCTTGCTCTCGTCAGGCGCTTCCGCCAGATTCATCAGCCGGTCGATTCCTTCTGCGTCCAGCAGATGATCATAATCATCCAGCGGATGGCCTGACAGGTACAGGCCAAGCAGCTCACGCTCGAAATCCAGCTGCTGGACAATGCTGAACTTCGGAATATCCGGATACTCAATGTCCCAGTTCGGCGTCTCAACGAAGTCGAACAGCTGGATCTGCAGATCATCCCGTTCTTTCCGCCACTTGAGTGCGGCTTCAACCGTCTCATCCAGCATGGCAAGCAGCTGGGCCCGGTGACCTGGAAGGGCATCGAAAGCGCCGCCTTGAATCAAGGATTCAATGACGCGCTTGTTGCATACTCTAAGGTCTACCCGGCGGCAGAAGTCGAGCAGGCTGTCGAAGGGACGCTCCTGGCGGACGCGGAGAATGCTCTCCATGGCCTGGGTGCCCACATTCTTGATTGCCGCAAGTCCGAACCGGATTACCCCTTGAGCCCCAGGCTCATCTGCAGGCTGCGGGGTGAACAGCACCCCGCTGTAGTTCACATCCGGAGGCAGCACCTTGATGTCCATCCTCCGGCATTCGACGATATACTCAGCCACCTTCCTGTGGCTGCCCATCACCGCAGTAAGCATGGAAGCCATGAAATGGACGGGATAATGGGCCTTTAGATAGGCGGTCTGAAAGGCAAGCACCCCGTAAGCAGCCGCATGGGCGCGTGGAAAGCCATAGTCCGCAAAACGGACAATCATATCATAGACCGCATGGGCATCCTCCTGAGTGTACCCTTGCTTCAGACTGCCGGATACAAAGTGCTCCCGCTGCTCGTCCAGCACCTCACGCTTCTTCTTGGAGACGGCCCTGCGAAGCAGGTCGGCTTCCCCGAGCGAGAAGCCGGCCATGGAAGAAGCGATCTTCATAATCTGTTCCTGATATACAATAATCCCGTACGTATCGGCGAGCAGCGGCTCAAGATCCGGATGTGGATACTCCACTTCCACAAGGCCGTGCTTGCCGCCAATATATTTGGGGATGAATTCCATCGGGCCGGGACGATACAGGGCCAGAACTGAAATAATATCTTCAAATTCAGATGGCTTCAGGTCCCTCAGTACACGCCGCATCCCGGCGGATTCCAACTGAAATACGCCAGTTGTCTCCCCGCGGCCAAGCAGCTCGTAGGTGAGGGAATCATCATCCGGAATTTGATGAAAATCAAGCTGATAATCGGTCTGCTCTTGAATCCAGCGCAGACAGCGCTCAATGATGGATAGCGTTCGCAGACCCAGAAAGTCCATTTTCAAAAGCCCAATCGATTCCAGACTTTCCATAGGGTACTGAGTTAGCGCAGTCGTCTCACTGCCTTCCTGCAGCGGAACGGCATCCGTCAAGGGATCACGCGAGATCACGACACCTGCCGCATGGGTTGAGGCATGACGAGGCATGCCTTCAACCTTCTTAGCCATGTCAAGAAGGCCTCTTACCCGGGGCTGTGATTCGTACATCGCTTTCAGATCAGGACTCATCTCCAGGGCACGCTGGATGCTGATGCCCATATTCCCTGGAATGAGCTTAGCTGCCTTGTCCACATCCCCGAATGGAACATTCAAAGCCCTTCCAACGTCCCTGACCGCCGCACGGGCCGCCATCGTTCCGAAGGTAATAATCTGAGCCACATGCTCCGAACCGTATTTGTCAACAACGTAGGCGATAACCTCATCCCGGCGCTCATCACTGAAATCAATATCGATATCAGGCATTGTGACCCTCTCCGGATTGAGAAAGCGTTCAAAGAGCAAATGGTATTTCATCGGGTCAACATCTGTAATCTTAAGGACATAAGCCACCAGACTGCCCGCAGAAGATCCGCGGCCCGGTCCTGTCGCGATTCCGGTTCGGTGCGCATAAGCGATGAAATCCCATACGATCAGGAAATAATCGGAGAACCCCATACGTTCAATAACACCCAGCTCATATTCCAGCCGCTCCTCCAGCTCTCTCTTCAGCTCAGCATCGCTCCAGCGGGGAGAGCTGCTGTAGCGGGCGGACAGCCCTTCTCGGCAGAGCTCGGCCAGATAGCTCCCTGCGGTCTTCCCTTCCGGGATCGGACGGTAGGCAGGAAGAATGTGACGCCCAAATTCAAGCTCAAGCTCGCATTTATCGGCGATAACCGAAGTATTCTTAATAGCCTCTGGGATATGCGGGAACAAAGCCTGCATCCCCTGACGATCCTTTAGATACAGCTGATCCGTAGGAATCTTGAACCGCTCTTCGTCCTCCACCGACTTCCCCGTACCGATACAGATAAGCACATCCTGTACCTCGGCATCCTTCTTCTCAAGATAATGAACATCATTGGTGGCAACCAGACTGATGCCCGTGTCTTCTGCCAGCTGCACCAGCAGCGGATTCACCTTCTTCTGCTCAGTCAGCCCGTGATCCTGAAGCTCCAGATAAAAGTCTTCTCCGAAGGCGGATTTATAGCGAAGTGCCGCTTTCTTGGCCTCTTCGTATCTTCCATGCAGCAGATGCTGGGGTACTTCTCCGCCAAGACAAGCGCTTAGCGCGATGATACCCTCACTGTATTTACTCAGAACCTCCCAATCGATTCTAGGTTTATAATGAAAGCCTTCCATGTGGCCGATTGAGCACAGCTTCATCAGATTCTTGTAACCTGTCATATTCTTGGCAAGCAGGATCAGATGATAGATCGGCTGATCCTTGCGACTGCCCCGCTCCTTGCGGGAACCTGCCGTAAAGTACATCTCACATCCTAGAATCGGCTTGATCCCATGTGCCTTGCATAATTTATAAAAGGGCACAGCCCCATACATCACCCCATGATCGGTCAGCGCGAGTGCGTTCATCCCGAAGCCGGCTGCCGTCTTGACCAGATCTTCCACTCTGGCCGCTCCATCCAGCAGACTATATTCACTATGCACATGCAGGTGAACAAAATTGTCCATACGCAGGTTTCCTTCCTCCGTCACATCAGGGCGGGTTCTCTTCTTAAAAAATTATATTTATAAATAATATTTTATCATAGACGGCTTCGAAGCGCCCATACAATGGTAAGGGAGATGCTGGACAAGCGAAGCTTGGATCGATCCCTGAAAATGTACACAAGAAAGCGAGGCGTATAAGTATGAGTACCTTTATTAGCAAAGCACTGCTGGACTTTTTTATAGCATTTGGAATTGTACTTGGGGGGTCGCTGCTTGGAGGCATCGGAGCGGTCGTCTCGCTTCAGCCGCCCACTCAGACGATGCTCGATGTATCGGATCGCATCAAGATTTGGGCGCTGGCCGCGGCTATCGGCGGAACAATTGACCCGATGAGAGTCATAGAAAGTAATTTTTTTGACGGAAATCTATCTCCGGTGATCAAGCAGATTCTCTTTTTGCTGTTTGCCTTTATCGGAGCCCATCTGGGATCAGAGCTTGTGAAATGGGTCTGCGGCGGAGGGAAAGGGTGACGGATAAGATGAGCAAGAGCCCGAATGAACGTGTCCGGTCCTTCGCCCAGATTACCTCTATTTTTATAATCGGAATGGTTATTGGCGCAGTCATCTATAACAGCATCTTTCATTTGAGCTACAATCAGCTCTGGATTGAGAACAAAGATCTTCAAATTGAGCTAAGTCAGTCTCTGGACGAACTCAAGACCATGAAGAAATTCAGCAAGCGTCAGACGATTATCAAGTCCATAAAAATCCGGGTGGAGGATGGCGAGCATTCACTCGATCCCGTGGCCTCCAAAGAGATCGTTCAGAAATTGCAGCAAGAGCTGCAAGTCCTCCGCGGACGCAGCATGTTCGAGATTGACACAGATGCCAAGATGGCAAGAACCTTTCTTAACCGTAAAATCTATATTGTCCGCGACAAGGAATACGCAGTGCAGATCAAAACCATGCTGGTCAGCGAAGGCATCCTCCAAATCTGGATTGAGGTGAAGCCGTATATCCGCAGCTGAGCGGCCCCAACTAAAGAGCTAACCGCAAATATATTGCTATTCCCTGTGGAATCAGCAATGCGGGTGTGCAATCTTTAGTTCATTCCATATGATCATTCATGTTACAATCATTACAGAATGTCCATTGATAAAGGAGCTGCTCTTCTACATGATTCAAGCTATTGAATACGTTCTTTATGCTGTATTGATCATCGCTTGTATATGTTCTGTATATTTCAGCTTTCGGTCTCGGCGCTCAGTCGACCCGGCCGTACGCGGTCTGAACGCGGCGAAGACCAACGTTAGCATGGGCGTGATGCTTATTGTGCTGGCGATCATCCAGATGTTCATGTTCACCGGATCGACGCTGCGGGTAGTCATCGGAGCTTTGTTCATGGTACTCGGAGCGTTTAATATTTTTGCCGGACTGCGCAATATCAGCTTCTACACCCGCAGACCTTCCTAGAGGTTACGCATGATCAATAGACTGGAGCGTCATTACCGCCTTGGCGACAAGACTGTCCTGATGGGTCATGGCGATTTCCAGCTTGCATGCACGCCGGCTCACCTCAAGAACAACGGGGGAGATTACAACCGGATTCTCAATCTGAACCGGCCGTACGAAATACGTGGTCATATTGTCCACAATATGATCATTTCCGTTCGCATCCTTCGCAGCACTTAAGCCTGCCTGACTTAGTAATGCCGTTAACACGCCTTGCGAGATTGTCCCCAGATTCGTCGACATTTGGGGTGTGATCATCCCGTGAAAAAATAACCGTCCATCCTCTCCCCGCTCTTCAGCGAATCCGTTCCACATCAAGTGCTCAAATGTCTCACCGAGCTGAGGCTGATTTTGCGCATCACGCATGGCCTGCAGAACTTCCTTCCGGGTCACCGAGGAGATCAGCTTGCGATTGCGATCCACGATCGGCAGGAAGTCGATCCCTTCCCACATCATAATTTGTGCGGCTGAAGCCAGTGAGGTCTGCATGCCCGCTGTTATAGGGTGGCGGGTGAGCAGCTTCTCAATACTTGATTCTCCCGGCATGTCTTCGACATCCTTGCGGCTGATAATTCCGATAACCCGGTTCCACTCATCCACGACCGGAAAGCGCTGGTAGCCTGTCTCCTTAGCCAGCTCTTCGAAATCGGACACATTGCTGTTGACCTTCAGCGTGCTGACTCTGACTCTTGAAGAGATGATATCTTCGACGAGCATAATCTTCTTCTTAATCAGACGGTCGAAGATCGCTCTGTTAATCATTGAAGCTACCGTGAACGTGTCGTGTCTGGAGGAAATAATCGGCAGCGACAGCTGGTCAGCAAGCTGCTTCACCTCCCGGCTTGTACCAAAGCCTCCGGTGATAAGCACCCCTGCTCCCTGCTCCAAGGCGAGGAAATGTGCATCCTCCCGGTTACCCACGATTAGCAGGCTGCCTGCATCAATATAACGGGCCATGGCGTCAATCTTCATGGCGCCGATCACATACTTATGCAGAGTCTTCTGCAGACCAAGCTCTGCGCCTCCGAGTACGTGACCCTCAACAATATCCACCACGTCGCCGAACGAGAGCTGATCCGAGATATTCCGGGGCTTCTTCTCCACGCGAACCGTACCGATCCGCTCTTTGGTAATAACAATCCCCAGATTCTCAGCTTCCTTCACAGCCCGGTAAGCTGTCCCCTCACTCACCCCGAGATTCTTGGCCAGCTTACGAACCGAGATTTTGGTCCCTATCTTAAGCCCTTCTATATGCTGAAGCAGCTGCTCATGCTTGGTAATTGACTCTTCATGCCCTTCCAACTGTTATACCCTCCGATCAAATCTGTACTATTCTGTATCTATTATACATCGTTATTTTATAAAATACACACAGCTGCACGTAAACAAAAAAGGATGACCCCCAGGAGTCATCCTTCTTCGTCTATGGATCTCTTTCCCTACTTACAAGCCTTGACTTTCTTCCTTTTCCCGCGACCATTTCCGCTGCCATTCCATCAGCTTCGCCTTGCGAATCTGATCCAGCGCCCGCTGCTTCTCAGCATCTACACCGAGAATGAAATGAAGGTGGGCACCGATAACCAGGAAAGTGAACGCCGCCCAGACCATGCCGAACACGGATACAAGGCCCGCACCGGGCTTAAATGAGATTAAGGGCAGGGCATAAATAAGCATCGCCAAAGCGACCAACAAATAAATAATATTTTTCCATTTACTTTGTCTCATCATTGGAAGCAGCATCTCCTTCGCTCTCTTAATCTATATTTCTACTCTATGAAGGAGATGCCCGAAATATGAGACAAGCTGCACAAAAATATTTTACATTTGAGAGCCGTACAAATGCTGAAGGCTGTCTGCAATAATTTTGTTAACGTCCTGGATAATAACGCTCAGACGACGCTCAGCATCGAACAAGCGGCGGATATTCAGGTTGAGGCTGAGCACTTCGAACTGCTTCTCCATGTTCTCCATCTCTTCAGGCGAAGGCATGTCACCGGACATCATCCGCTGCTGAAGTTCGTTCTGACGGTTACGGAAATCATCAAGCATCCTCTTACTTTCCGGATCGGCATCAATAAGCTTAACAGCCGCAGTGATCTCCTGTACTTCCTGGCTGTCCCTCAGGGCCTGTGCCAATTCATGTGCCTTATCGTAAATATTCATCTGTTCATTCCTCCGATTTGTCTCTATATAAGACGCAATTAAAATGTTCACATTTGTGGGTACAGTCGTAACTACGGGGAATGCTTGGACTTTCGGCCGCTGTTGTCTCCAGATTTCTTGATGTATACCGAAGTAGGGATGAAATCCGGAGACAAAGCAGCTTATGCTTCCGATGTAGCTTTCTTTCAGAAAGCTTGTAGGCGATCGCTTTCGCTCCTACAGTTCCAAGCTTCCCCTCCGCCCACGCCTTACCTACCTGTCATTTTTTAACTATGTCTTATATAAGTAGTTTAAATGCAAAACAGTTCGTCCTTGGAAAAAGGCGCAATCACCAAGGGGTATATGTCCTCATATAGTGAATTACATGCATTCCGCAGATACCCTTCTCCGGCAGAATGATGAAGCACATCCCAGTCATTCTGCACGTTCATCTAGTTGCGGTTGGAAGGAGATCCACTTCATGTCCTCCAAAAAAGTATCGGTACAGATCATGAATCCAGGACTGCTGGACGAAGATACCATAATCCTAGGGGAAATGATGGTTAAGCGGTGGAAGATTCCAACAAACCGCTATCTTCAGCTTTCTTTTGGATCGTTCAAGCAAGACGTCAAGGTTCTATCTCTCCCCAGGTATGCCGGTATCCGAATCAGCCAAGGGCTAGCGCGTAAAATGGGCATTTTCTCAAGGCCCTCCTTGCAACTTTCCTTTAAGCGGAGTTCTTCCCTGCTGCGGCTCGGACCGCTCATAGGCGTGCTGATCAGCCGGGATTACCCAGATTCACCCGAAAGACCTTTTGGTTCAATAACGATGTTCTGCCGGGAAATGATCCATGCCTGCAAGAAGCAGGGGGCATATGCTTACTTCTTCACCACAGATCACATCGGACCCGATCCGGGTCACATCCAGGGGTGGGTATATAGTGACGGCTGGCGCCAGGTAGATCTTCCCGCAGCCGATGTCTTCTACAATCGGCTAACCTCCCGCAAGCTTGAGAACAAACCTAGCGTACAGCATTTCATGAAAGAAGTAAAATCCCGCTACGGCAGCCACTTTTTCAATGAAAAGTTTCTAGACAAAACCGAAGTCTTCGATGCATTGAAGACGGACCAGGCCTTACTTCGTTATCTCCCGGAGTCTCATTTGTTCCGTAATTATGCCATGCTGAAGAATATGTGCAGCCGTTACCCCGTCGTGTTCCTCAAGCCGATCAGAGGCAGCCTTGGCAAAGGAATCATTCGTATTTCCCGGAATCCTGAAGGAACCTATCAGACACTGGCTACCCAGGTCGGAGGTGCACGCAGGCAGAACTTCGAGACTTTGACGAAGCTCTTCTCCTCGCTCTCTGGCAAAATGAAAACCACCCGTTATCAGATCCAGCAGGGTCTTACCCTCATAGATCTGACAGGAAGACCCGTTGACTTCAGAGCATTAGTCCAGAAGAATCGGCTCGGCAAATGGGAGATTACTTCCATTGTTGCCCGCATCGCAGGTACCCAGCATTTCGTATCCAATCTTGCCCGGGGCGGGACTTTAAGCACCGTCAAGGATGCCGTAGCCAAATCTTTGCTTCCGGCAGAGATCAAGGGGAAGGCAAGCATTCGTCTGAAGAAGGCCGCACTTGATATTGCTGGGGGCATTGAAGCTCACATCCCTGCCCACTTCGGAGAGCTCGGGATTGATCTGGCTATGGATACTAGCGGGAAAGTCTGGCTGCTTGAGGTCAATTCCAAGCCGTCCAAGAATGACAATACTCCGCTTGCCAGTGGAAAGATTCGTCCATCTGTCAAGCGAATGATTGATTATGCCACCTACCTGTCCGGTTCTTAAAGGAGGAACCTGTTATGAATCAACTGTTCACTCCAGCAGCCAGTGCCGTGATGGGGGTTATGGTGTCCGAGAATCTGAATGTATCACCACCTTTTGGCGAAACGGTCTTCTGCCGCAGACTTACCTTGGCTGGAGCCCGTCACCACTTAAAGGTCTATGTGTTCACTGCGGAAGGAATTCAGGATGGCGGGTCCGGTGTTGAAGGTTATCAGTACACCCGGGGCAAGTGGCTGAACGTTTCTTTTCCGGTACCTGACATCATTTATGACCGGGTGAACTACCGTGATCCCCGCCAGCTTCAGATCACCCGCCAGAGGCTGGCCCGTATAGCAGAAGGCGGTCATCATTTCCAATACTTAGCCAGAGGCCTATCCGGTAAATGGAATGTCTATCAAAGTCTGAAGCGCCAGGAGATCTTCCTGCCGCATCTCCCTAAGACGGCCAAATACAAGAATTCTAGGCAGCTCGCGAGATGGCTGTGTCACCATGATAACGAAGTATTTCTAAAGCCTCACAGCGGGACACATGGCAAGATGACCTTGCATGTGCGTCTCGCTAGCGAAGATCGTCATCTGATGCTGACGGGCAGGGACAGAAATAATGTCCTGTTCCATAAGCATTTTCATGAATGGGAGACAGGTACAGCCTGGATTGACCGTTTCATAGGGGAGCGTGCCTTTATCATCCAGCCTTATCTGCAATTAACCGACTCGGACGGCAAACCCTTCGATGTACGTGTCTTGATGCAAAAGAACGAATCCGGCCGCTGGAGCTTAACCGGCATGGCCGTTCGGCTGGGTGAGAAAGACTCGGTGACTTCCAATCTGCACGGGGGCGGAACGGCTTTAGAAGCAGGCCGTTTTTTGACCCGGGAATTCGGGGAGTCAGCCGCTGCCTTGATATTCGGCACACTCCGGCGTCTGTCCGCTGAAATCCCTGAATATCTGGAGAGCAGCTTCGGACGGCTCGCTGAGCTCGGCATTGATTTCGGGATCGACCGGGAAGGCCACGTGTGGATTATCGAAGTGAATTCCAAACCCGGACGTTCCGCTTTTTTTCAAATCGGGGACCAGATGAGCGCCCGCAAATCGGTAGAAAATCCGATTATGTACGCCCGCTATCTATGGCTCCGACAACTTAGGAGGGTAAATTCATGAGCATGACCTTTTGTAATGTTCATTTCACGCAGCAGCCCCAAAAGATCGTCTACGTCTCAGGCGCACTGATGAAGAGCCTTAAGCTATCCGGCAAAAAGTCAGTGAAGCTCAGACTTGGAGGCGAACGCATCCCGGCTCTCGTTAAACCGATTAACAAACAGGGTAACCACCTGTACCTTGCTTCAGGTGTAAGGAAAGGCATCAAAGTTCCCATGTCAGGCGGGGTCTTTCTTCGCAATCTGGATGCTGGTGAGGTTCAGCTTGGACCGCTTATTGGCATATTGTCTGATGGCACTAGCTCGCTGATTAATCCCTTTGGTTCGCGAACCGGGTTTATCAAGCAATTGCTGCGTGAAGGCAGTAATCAATCTTACATTTTCGCCTTTACGCCCCGTGATATTGATTGGCAGAATGAGACCGTCAACGGTTATTTTCTAACAGAGACAGACCGGTTCACCAGAAAACGGGTGCCGCTTCCTGATGTAGTCTATAACCGTCTCCCCAGCAGACGGGCCGAGACAACATCCTCGATTAATCAGCTGAGAGAGCGGTTCATCCGTAAGAGAATCCCCTTCTTCAATTGGAGTTTCTTCAACAAATCGGATATTTACCGCTTGCTTGAGAATGATCCTTTGGCTGCTCAGCATATCCCTGAGTCCCACATGAATCCTACCCCCGAGCAAATCAAGGATATGCTTGACCGGCATTCTTTCGTGTATTATAAGCCTTCGGCTGGAAGTCTGGGGAAAGGGATATACAGGTTATCTTATGTACCCAAACGAGGCTATTATGCCCGTTACCGCAACACGAAGGGAAATGTACTGCAGCGTTTCGCCACTTTTGGCAGCCTGATCAAGACCCTGCAGACCCGGCACGGCCGGACGCTGCGCAGTTACGTGGTTCAACAGGGGATTCGGCTCATCGAAATTGATGCGTGTCCGCTCGATTTCCGTTTTCATATGCATAAGAACGGCAAGAATCAATGGGTTGTGGTGGGAATTGGTGCCAAGAAAGCCGGTAAAGGCAGTGTAACCACCCATCTCAAGAATGGGGGTTCCCTGCTTACACCCCAGCAGGCACTCAGCCGTGTGTTCGGCGCAAGAGGCGAAGAAGTGCTGAACAATGCCAAGAAGACCGCAATTACCATAGCAGAAGCCATTGAGAATCGCGATCAGCATTTAATCGGTGAGATCGGCTTTGACTTTGGTATCGATAAAGACGAGAACATCTGGATGTTTGAAGCCAATGCCAAGCCAGGACGTTCGATCTTCCGCCATCCCTCGCTCCGTGCAGAAGGTAAAGCCTCGGTTGAGCACATTCTGGAACACTGCTTATACTTAAGCAAATTCCGCCGGAGGGAAGGCGTATGATTGGCTGGCCACAGGAGGAACATACACCCCTCATTGCTATACTAACGAGCCACGATAAATATAAGCGATTCCAGGGTAACCGCAAAAACTTTCGTGATATCGTCAAGACAGGCAAGGAACTAGATATACCCGTCTTTGTCGTCACCACCAGAGATCTGAAGCTGTCCGGCAATAAGGTACTCGGCTATACATTTATACAAGAAAAGAAGCTCTGGGAGGAGCAGTGGTTCCCTCTTCCAAATGTCATCTATAACCGGATCCCACAGCGTAAGAACGAAGAGAAGCCTGCCGTTCGGAGGAAAATAGAGGCCTGTCTCGCTCACCCGGATATTCATTTGTTTAATCCGTTCTTCTTTAATAAGTGGGAGCTGTTCGCCTGGCTGAAGAAATCCCCTTCGACCAAATCGTTCGTCCCTGCCACCAAGAAGCTGACAGGATATAAAGCCCTGGCGGGTATGATACGGAGCTATCCGAATCTGTATCTCAAGCCTGTGAGTGGCAAGGCAGGGAAAGGCATCATGAGACTGAAGTATGTCGAGAATGAGCCCAATCCCTTACAGCTCACGATTCAGTCTCCTCACAAAATTACGGTAATTAAATCATCCTCTCTCTCTGTGATCTGGAGGAGAATCAGCAATGAGATAGGTCTGACTAATTATATCGTTCAGGAAGGAATCGAGCTGGTGTCCCATAATGGACGGCAGTTCGACCTCCGTGTCCTCGTACAAAAAAACGGCAAAGGACAATGGCTTGTCACCGGAATCGGGGCCAGGCAGGCAGGTCACCGAAGAATTACCACGCATGTTCCTCAGGGGGGCAGTGTGGAAGATCCTGAGGAGCTGCTGGCGCTTGTCTTCGGCCGGGAGATTACTCCAGGTATGATGAACCGCGTAAAGTCAGGTGCACTGCTTATGGCACGGCAAATCGAGCGTGGAGCAGGTCACATGCTTGGTGAAATGTCACTGGATCTCGGCGTGGATATGGACGGGAAGATTTGGTTCTTCGAGGCCAATGCCAAACCCATGAAATTTGATGAGCCTCATATTCGCAAGAAATCGCTGGAGCGTATTTTTCAATACAGTCAGTATCTCGTCAAGCAGTCCAATAATTCTTAAGAGGATAACGATTATGGAGATCAGATTGGTAGTGCCAGATCAGGAAAACTCTTGGAGCAGAATGCACAGCTCCATTCTGGGCTTCACACGGAAGTATGGAGGCAACCGGATTACCAGGGATGCCTACCGTGAAATTCAAAAGCTCACCCCGGTCGCCCTTCGGCAGCCGGGGTGCGCACTGTTCATCGCTACCGTCCACACTGAGGACGGCAGCCGACTGGCTGGGCTATCCTTAGTCGCCGAATATGGTGAACGGGCTGGGATTGTGGTCGTCCATCCCTTATACCGGGGAAGACATATCGGGACCAAGCTGCTTCAGGCGCAGCGGCTCCAGATGGGCAGGCTCAGCTGCAGGGTGGCTCTGGATAATCCCTCAAGCCTCAAAATGTGCTTCAATGCCGGGCTCGCAGCCAGAAAAATGGCCCAAGGCCCAACCGGCAAACCGACTTTAGTCCTTGAAGCAGGGCAGCAGGTTTACACACGGTGCGGCGGCAGCACCCCAAACTTGATCTGAAGAAGGTGAGCTCAGTTGTCACAACCTGTCTTAGGTATTCTTACTTTATATCTTAATGAAAAGAAACATCTGGAGGAGCGCTCGATTTACCAACGGATGATCGCTGAAGGCCAGAAGCTGGGGCTCGATGTCTTCGTCTTTACCCCTTCGGATGTTCATCAGAACAAAGATTTAATTCACGCTTTGATCTATGATCCCAATAGCCGGAAATGGTCCAGAAAATGGCGTAAATTCCCGCATGTCATCTTTGACCGGTGCCGCATTCAGAAGAGCAAGAGATTTGAACAGCTGAAGCAGTTCAGATCCAAATACGGCCATCTTCACTTTCTCAATCGACCGCTCCGCGACAAATGGACGATTCATCAGGTCTTGTCCAAGAGGCCGAGGTTCCGCGATCATCTGCCTGATACCGTCCTTTTCAACAACCTCAGTGATGTATACAAGCTGCTCAAGCGAAATAACCCGATCTACCTCAAACCGATTAACGGTACAGGAGGACGGGGGATCTTGAAGATTGAGAAGATCGGTCCCAGATTATATCAGATTCAAGGACGCAACCCTCACAGGAAAATCATCTCTCCCCAAAAGCTGCACCCCTCCCGTCTCGGTCCCTATCTGCTTAACTGGAGGTCACGCAGCCGGTATATTATACAGGAAGGAATCCGTATTGAGCTGCCTAATGGGAGAGTCCACGACTACCGGATTCTGGTCCAAAAGAACGGCTCAGGCGAGTGGGAGGTGACAGGCGGAGCAGGACGTGTGGGTGTCCAGCGCAGCGTCACTTCCAATATTCATGGCGGCGGACACGCCGTGCCTATGAACACCCAGCTTGAGGTGTGGTTCCCTTCGGAAGAACGACGAAGCGAGATCCGCAAAGAGACCGATCAGCTCTGTCTGGATATTGCTAAATATCTGGAAGACACCTATGGAGCCCTGTGCGAGCTGGCTCTTGATATTGCCATTGATAAGCAGGGGCATATCTATGTGCTCGAAGTGAATCCCAAGCCCGCCCGTGAAGTCTTTGCCCTCTCAGGGGATATGGAGGCTTACCGCAAAGCCATCACGAGACCACTGGAATACGCACTGTGGCAGTACAATAACAAGAACGACAATAAGAATGACAATAGAAATGACAATAAGAACGACAAACAGACCGCCGCTGAATAGCGAGGGTCTGTTTGTCCTTAAGCCTAAGATCGCTCCTTACTTCTACGAGGACTGGCTGTATAAGTCCAGCAGTTCGCTAAAGGATTTGATAATAGTATCAGATCCATCCAGCTCATTTTCACCACAGAACCCCGCATAGGCACATCCAATGACCGTTAAGCCGTTCTCCTTGCCTGCCTTTACATCAGAGGAGCGGTCTCCGACCATCCACGCATTTTTAATCCCATGATGACGAAGCAGCAGTTCAATCAGATGGACTTTGGAGGCCGTCTGATATTCCCCTGCGCTATATATATGTTCAAATAAAGGCATGATCTGATGCGCGTCTGATACACCTTTTACATAAGGCTCCAGACCATTACTAGCTACAAAAAGGCGTACTCCCTGCTCCTTCAGCCGTCTTAAAGTGTCGGCAACGCCCGGATATAGCTCTGTAGGATCTTCTTTTAGCCCTCTAATCTCGTTCTCAAGGAACAGCTCATCCGCCCTCAACTGCACCGATTTATCATGATCCGGCAGTACTCTGGCCCATATCTCATCCATAACCATGCCCACACTGTCCATTAAGCGAGACACAGGAGGCTCATCCCCTTCATACAATCCCTCCTTACGAAGTCCTTCAAACATCCGATGGTAGGCGGGTACGAGCAGTGTCTCGGTCTTAAACAGCGTTCCATCCATATCAAAGATCATCGCTTCCGGCTTGTTCAGTCGTTTGGTTATTTCCATGGTCCAGTCCCTTCGCTATATGGATTGAACTAAAGACACTCATTTCTTCAGTTCATTCCCTATATGTAATTATATCCAGAACCTATGATAAACGACATGTTTGCCCAGTTGCAAATTACCTCGTAATTAAAATTAATCTATTAAGAAATGCTGCTTACAATTTGACTTAGGCCTTCATGAATTGGGGTTGCCGGCCGGCCAAGCAGCTTCTCAAAATCATGGCTCTCAACTTCCAGCGTACCTTCTCGAATCCCTTTCTGAATGCCAATAAGCATAGGAATGAGGAAATCCGGTAGTCCAGCCCCTTTCATGATATCCGCATAAGCAGCATCATCAACCTGCTGCAAAGGCACTTCCTTACCTAAGACATTACCCAGAGCCGATGCAATCTCGTTCTGAGTTAACAGCTTGCCTGACAGCTCGTAGATTGTATTGTCGTGCCCCTGTCCGGATAATACAGCCGCAGCTGCTTCTGCATAATCCTGCTGCAACGCCCAGCCCACTTTGCCATTTCCTGCTGATGTTACCCAAGGAGCTCCCGCGATTACACCCTGAATACTTGGAATTTCATTCTCCAGATACCAATTGTTACGTAAAAAAGAGTACGGAATCCCTGTTTTTAGAATCGCCTCTTCTGTTGTTTTATGCGTAGGAGCAAGGAAATTCTTACTTTCATTAGCGTTCGCTATACTAGTATAAGCAATGAATCTCACCCCGGCACGCTCTGCAGCAGCTACAGCAGCTTGGTGTTGGCGAATTCTTGTGTCATTATCCACATCTGTGGAGATCAATAACAACCGGTCAACCCCGGTAAATGCCGAATCCAAAGATTCTGGACGATCAAAATCACCCAGACGAACATCAATCCCTTGGGCGCGAAGACTTTCCGCTTTCTCCGGATTACGAACGCTGACAGCAATCTGGCTTGCCGGAATGGATTTCAATAACGCCTCGACTACTTTGCTTCCCAGTTTGCCTGTTGCCCCAGTCACTAATAATTTCATTTGTTATTCCCTCCTAAAATTGTTTTGTCATAACCACTTTGGTTACAACCAATATATAAAATAAGAGCTCACAAAGGAGCTTTATTCCTTAAACTTATTAACCAGCTGACCTATAGTCGTATGTGCCAGTCTTTGTTCCATAAGAGACTGAGCGTCTCGCAATTCATCTTGAAGAACATTCTCTATATTCCTTCCGACTAAACATCCAATATTGGAATTCTCGTGGATTCGGAACAGTTGGTTCTCTTCGGTCACGTTCACAGCACGGTAGACATCAAGGAGAGTAATCTGGTTTGGGTCCTTGCGTAAAGAAGCACCGCCTACTCCGGGACGCACGTCAACTAATCCAGCCTTCTTCAGCATCCCCATAATTCTTCTGATTATGACCGGATTTGTATTAACACTGCCTGCAATGAAGTCTCCGGTACAAGCTTCCGGATAGACTGCAATAAGAGAAAGAGAGTGCACAGCAATGGAAAATCGTGTACTGATTTGCTTCATGTTCGTCACCACCGTTGTAACCATTATAGTTCCAACTAATGCATACGGTCAATATCTAATAGGCATATCATATACAAAAAGTGGTCCGCACTTTCGCGAACCACTTTTCACTATTAGAAAATCTTCTTATTATCCCGATCATCTTTCAGGATTTCTACAGCTTCACGGAACCGAAGCGAATGGATGATCTCCCGTTCCCGCAGGAATTTGAGCCCGTCCTGCAGATCCACATCATCGGTCATGTCGATCAGCCATTGGTATGTAGCACGGGCCTTTTCTTCTGCAGCAATATCTTCATACAGATCGGCGATAGGGTCACCTTTGGCTTGAATATAAGCTGCTGTCCAAGGAACACCGGCCGCATTCTGATAGAAGAGGGCGTGATCATGGGCGACATAATATTCGCCCAGCCCCTGTGCATCCATCTGCTCTACTGTAGCATCCTTGGTCAGCTTATAGATCATCGTCGCGATCATTTCAAGGTGGGCAAATTCTTCTGTTCCATGAAGTTATAATTTACTCTCTGTAACCAAAGCTTCCTTGGACTTGCGGAACAAGCCTTGATAAATTGAGAATATCGGTTTTAAATCTTTGACATTCCCACATGGCCATGATCAACAAAAAATACCCTAGGAAGGGTAGTTTTTGTTTTAATTAAGCTAACGTTACAGTAAGATTATAAAGTTTTAAGATCAAATCTTGATTCCCAGGATCTTTAGATAATGATCTTATTAAATCTTTTAATTCCGTCAGTTGGTCTTGTGTAATAATTACTCCAGAACTATCTAAATTTCTAAGCTTTTGTTCTAGAAGCAAAAATTCAGAATAGAGTGTCACAACATTTCCCTGCTTATCATAGCTGCTTAGACCGGTTACTGCTACAAGTTTAGATGTCACCTCTCTAATCAAAAGTAGATTCGATTTAAGAGAAGCTTCATCCTCTACTTTGGACAGAATGTGTTCCAGATCAGATAGATTTATCGTTACCTGATCGTCGATTCTCATCTGTAGGGAATTTAATCTATGACTGTTTTGATAGTTTAAGATGATAAAAATCAAACTAGCTATGGCTAATAAGACTAGTATTACATTAATAAAATATTTTTTAATCACCGTTGCTCCCTTGCATAGAGACAATTAGAGTCTCTTTATTTATATTGTATCTGTGCAAAACTATCCACATCTGCAAAACTATCCGCACTAGAAAGACCTAAACTTCCTCCTTTTGGGATTGATATACTTGGACTAACGGTAAATATTGTCTCTTGGTGGCGATAATATCCCAATGTATCATAATAACTCAATGCTTTCCAGGAACCCCCCTCTCTTGGAACTACTGTTAAACTTAAGTACGCTCTTTCATTTTTATATGCCTGGACAGAAGGTGTAGCTAGGTTGAACTTCGCTGAAGCTCCCCCCGGATGATATGAGATATTGGCCCCGGGACCATTCATTACTGACCATGTCGAATCTATCGGGTTATACCAATCTAGTTTATGGCTAAAACTTGCAGTTCCATTTTTCGGGGCGACATTCTCACTTAAACCTATTGCCAAAATATCTAGCTTTGTATAATTGGCGGTTTTCAACCAAGTAGCATATACAGAAACTGCACCGCTGGTTTTATAATAAGTCATATTTGTCTCTAACTTCAACCAACTTACTGTTGTAGTTTTACTGTTACTATTACCTAAAGTGCTAATCTCCGAATTTTCATTGTCTTCTTCCACTTCTGCTAAAGCTTGTTCTTTAGATATTTTTGTTACTACTGGCTTTGCAACTGCATCTGTACTTCTCAAAGAATTGTTTGCAGTTGTACTTTCTATTCTAAAGTACTCCTCTTTATTTGTACTTTGAACAGGCTTTTGGGAAACAAATTTCTTCAAGTCACTTTCTTTCAAGTCTTTAGCGAATTCTGGGGAGATTCCATAATTAGTTATAACATATTGCTCTTGTTGTTCTCTTGATAAATTTGAATTATCATTAGCATAGGATAAACCGGGTAGAGCCAAGCTGAAGAATAACGCCATATTTACTATTTTCTTAAACATCTCATTCCTCCTAAGTAAAATTTTTACACTCCATAATTAACCAAAATAGTATTTTTCTAATCAATATATTTATCTTTTTACCGATTTTAGTGTTTTTTAGGTACAAAGAAAGATTATGTAGATATTTTCCTAACTTTGTAAAACTGTATTCGAACAAACAATGTTTAGACTGATGAGTAAGCAACTACCTCAGCGGATGAGGAATAGAAATATTGTAACCGGTGAGGAGATTATAATGAAATTAGGACTACGCAAACCAAGTATCAGAAAACGCATTGCAGCTCGAGACAGGTTGTAAAACATTTTGGATTAAAAAAGCCTAGTTTTTATGGCTGGCTAATAAATCCAAAAAAGGGCAGCGTCTAATAAGATTTACAATAAAACTTCTTTCGATATACTTAAGTTAATCAGGAAGAGAAATTATTTAAATGAAGTAATTATTCAGCAACATGGGTATGACATGTCAATATTTAATTTAAAAGGCTATGGAGATAATAATCTCTGGTATTATCCCCTTGTGGTTAACAACGAAAAAAGGATATCTGTTAGATGAACTTACGTTGTCGACCGAAGGGGCTTTTTTATGGAAAGAAAGATCGAAAAACAAGATGTATCGTCTGAGTTAAAAGCGGAAGCGGTCAGACCCTACTTAGAAGAAGGACTTAGCGTGCACCAAATTGCAGATAAATTTGAGATCCGAAGCAAAATACAAGTGCAACAGTGGATAAAGAAACATTTGGAGAGATCGATGGAAGATCTACGTGGTAAGACGGGCATAGAGGAAAGGAAGACCTAAAACACACTTTGCTAGTGTGGAATAAGAACTGGCATACATCAAAGCGGAGAATGAACACCTAAAAAGCGATATCCAAATCTACACGGGAAGTAACGTCTAGAGCAGAACGCTTTTCTATCATTGAAGAACTGAGAGCCAAGCATCCCTTTGAACTACTCTTTGAGTTAGCAGAGGTCTCTAAAGCAGGTTATTACAAAGCGAACCACAGAGCGTCAAGAAGGACTTGTCGTCAATCGCAAACGCGTTTACCGACTCATGAGAGAGCTTGGAATCCGCTCAGTCATTCGAAGAAAACGTGCTTTTTTGGTAAGGAGGCATCTGTTATTCATCCGAATCGTCTAAACCGGCAACTCGCCACTGAGAGACCTCTACAGAAGCTTGTAACCGACATTACCTTTCTCCATATAAGTGAGTACAAGCACAATAGATACCAGAAAAAGTTAAACGACCACTTCCCTATTGAGTATAGGGAAGCTGTCGCTGCATAAAGGTTTTATTGTTGTCTACTTGACGGGGTTATGTCCACTTGCCTGCACCTCTTAGTAAATTGTTTTCTTCCCCCGTTCATCCTTCAGAATCTCGACCGCTTCCCGGAAACGGAGGGAATGGATAATCTCGCGCTCTCTCAGGAACTTCAAGCCATCCTGCAAATCGACGTCGTCTGTCATATCGATCAGCCATTGATATGTAGCCCGGGCCTTTTCTTCAGCGGCGATGTCCTCGTACAAATCCGCGATCGGATCGCCCTTAGCTTGGATATAGGCAGCTGTCCAAGGAACACCGGCCGCATTCTGATAGAAGAGGGCGTGATCATGGGCGACATAATATTCGCCCAGCCCCTGTGCATCCATCTGCTCTACTGTAGCATCCTTGGTCAGCTTATAGATCAT
>RCUN01000248.1_pt1 | contig 42878 bp, 42 predicted proteins | sample 2166181 | NCBI WGS metagenome assembly RCUN01 (sample SAMN09932603, study PRJNA488358) | compost metagenome | feature: garden; material: soil; isolation source: compost soil in crotononitrile-enriched culture | place: Germany: Experimental Botanical Garden Goettingen | collected 2016-01-27 | reverse complement strand
TGCATGTGTTAGGCCTGCCGCCAGCGTTCAATCTGAGCCATGATCAAACTCTTCAATTTAAGTTTGGTTTGCGTCGCGTCATTACCGAAATAACGACATTCAGCGGCTCAATGAATTGCTGAAATAAACTGTGACAACCGAAGTTGTCTTGGTCACTTCACCAGACATTGAAAATCAAAAATTGTTTTTGATGTTCGATGCTGTGAGTGCCCACACAGATTGCTTGATTCAAATTGTTAAAGAGCGACGCAACAGTGTGTTGCTGCGGGAGTGGAATTCTACTCAACCGCCTTCTCGAGTCAAGCCTTATTTTCAAAGGCTTTTCGAGGTTATCGACGAGGTTGTTTGCGTTGCCGCTTGCCCTGTCGATGGAGGCGCATTATAGGGAGCTGAAACTTTCTGGCAAGCCCATTTTTGCAAAAAGTGGCAATAAATCTTCAAAAATAGGCCTTTCTCTAGTTATTCATAGCCAACCACAGCTTTTGTACAAACTTATCCACAGAAGCGGGCCCGGGATTGCTAGAATGGCCAGAAAATTGAGGAGGCCAAGATGGACTTGCGACTGAGATCCTATAAAGGAAAACGCCCACAACTGGGCAAACGGGTATATGTGGATCCCTGCGCCACCCTGGTGGGGGACATAGTGCTCGGCGACGATGCCAGCATCTGGCCCCTGGTGGCGGCACGGGGGGATGTGAACCATATCCGTATCGGCGCCCGCAGCAATGTGCAGGACGGCACCGTTCTACACCTTAGCCGCAGGAGCGCCGCCAATCCCGATGGTTACCCCCTTCTGATCGGGGAAGACGTCACCGTGGGCCACAAGGCCATGCTGCACGGTTGCACCATAGGCAACCGGGTGCTGGTCGGCATGGGGGCCATACTGCTGGATGGGGTGGTCGTCGAGGATGATGTGATGATAGGCGCCGGCTCTCTGGTGCCACCGGGCAAGCGGCTCGCATCCGGCTTCCTCTATATGGGGAACCCGGTCAAGCAGGCACGGCCGCTCAAGCCGGCAGAGATTGCCTTTCTGAAGACCTCGGCCGACAACTATGTCCTGCTCAAGGATGAGTATCTGCAAGAGGCTTGAGGCAGACAGAGAACGAAAACAAGAAGCCCGGCATGCGCCGGGCTTCTCTGCTTATATAGCTAGCCAATCACTGTGGTCAGGATCAGTGGGCCTGATCCCAGTTGTCGCCGGTCCCGGCTTCCACCACCAGCGGCACGTGCAGCTCGGCCGCCGCCGACATCTTCTCCTTGATGAGCGCTATGTACTCCTCCAGCTTCTCCTCGCGGATCTCGAACACAAGTTCATCGTGAACCTGCATCAGCATGTGGATGGAGCCATCGGTAATGCCCCGGATCCAACCATCGACGGCGATCATGGCGCGCTTGATGATGTCGGCGGCCGTGCCCTGCATCGGGGCGTTGATCGCCGCCCGCTCCGCCGCCTTGCGCAGACCGGCGTTGCGGGACTTGATGTCCGGTAGGTAGAGGCGGCGACCAAACAGGGTCTCGACATAACCCTGGGCTTCCGCCTGCTGGCGGGTGCGCTCCATGTACTCCAGCACGCCCGGGTAGCGTTCGAAGTAGAGATCCATGTACTTCTGCGCCTCGGCACGGCCGATCCCCAGCTGCTTGGCCAGACCGAAGGCACTCATGCCATAGATGAGGCCGAAGTTGATCGCCTTGGCGCTGCGGCGCATGTCGGTGGTCACCGCCTCGAGCGCCACACCGAATACCTCGGCGGCAGTCGCCTTGTGGATGTCCTTGCCCTCGGCAAAGGCGGTCAGCAAGCCTTGGTCACCGGAGAGGTGCGCCATGATGCGCAGCTCGATCTGGGAGTAATCCGCCGCCACCAGCTTGTAACCGGCGCTAGGAATGAAGGCCTGCCGGATCCTGCGTCCCTGCTCGTTGCGCACCGGGATGTTCTGCAGGTTGGGATCGGTGGAGGAGAGCCGGCCGGTCGCCGCCACCGCCTGATGGTAGGAGGTATGTACCCGCCCGGTCTGGGGCTTGATCATCAGCGGCAGCTTGTCGGTATAGGTGGACTTGAGCTTGGCCAGTCCACGGTGCTCCATCAGGAGGCGCGGCAGATCATAGGTCTCCGCCAATTCCGCCAGCACCTCTTCGGCGGTGGACGGGGCGCCCTTGGGGGTCTTCTTGAGGATCGGCAGCCCCAGCTTGACGAACAGGATCTCGCCGAGCTGCTTGGGTGAGGAAAGGTTGAACTCCTGCCCGGCCAGCTCGTGCGACTGCCGCTCCAGCTCCGCCAGACGTACTTCGATCTCCTGACTCTGCTGGTGCAGCAACTTGGGATCTATGGTGGTACCGAGCAGCTCCATCCGTGCCAGCACCGGCAGCAGGGGCAGTTCGATCTCGGTGAACACTTTGGCAAGCTCAGGCTGTTTGCTCAACTCGCCCCACAGGGTCTGGTGCAGACGCAGGGTGATGTCGGCATCTTCCGCCGCATAGGGCGCGGCCTGCTCCAGTTCGATCTGGTTGAAGGTGAGCTGCTTGGCCCCCTTGCCAGCGATATCCTCGAAGGAGATGGTCTCGACCCCGAGGTACTTGCTGGCCAGGGAGTCCATGTCGTGGCGGCTGGCGGTGGAGTTGAGCACATAGGATTCGAGCATGGTGTCGAAGGCGATGCCCTGCAGATCAATGCCGTGGTTCTGCAGCACGTTGCGATCGTACTTGAGGTTCTGCCCCACCTTGAGGCGGGCCGGATCTTCCAGCAGCGGCTTGAGCTTGCCCAGAACCTGCTGTTCGGTCAGCTGGGTTGGCGCCCCCAGATAGTCGTGGCCGAAGGGAACATAGGCCGCCTTGCCCGGCTCGATGGCGAACGACACGCCGACCACTCGCGCCTCCATATAGTCGAGACTGGTGGTTTCGGTGTCGAAGGCAAACAGTGGTGCAGCCTGCAACTGTGCCAGCCAGCCGTCGAACTCGGCCTCCTCCAGAATGCAGCTGTAGTTGGTCTCGATGGCGGCAGCGGGGGCAGCAGCGTCATCAGCTGCTCCTTCCTGCCCGGCGCTCTCTTCGCCACCGGACTCCAGCTCCTTGATCAGGTTGCGCAGCTCGTACTCCCGGTAGACCGCCAGCAGGGACTCCTTGTCGATCGGGCCCAGCAGCAGCTCTTCGAGACTCTGCTCCAGCTCGACGTCGGTCTTGATGGTCGCCAGCTGGTAGGAGAGGCGAACCTGATCCTCCTGCTCGCGGAATTTGTCGGCAAACGTCTTGGCGCCACGAAAGCCCAGGGCGGCGACCTTGTCGAGGTTGGCGGCGATCTGATCGATGCTGCCTATCCCCTGCAACAGCGCCTGGGCCGTCTTCTCGCCCACCCCTGCCATGCCGGGAATGTTGTCCACCTTGTCCCCCATCAGGGCCAGGTAGTCGATGATGAGCTCGGGGGGCACGCCGAACTTCTCGATCACCCCTTCCCGATCGGTCTTCACATCCTTCATGGTGTCGATCAGGGTGACATGGTCGGAGACCAGCTGCGCCATGTCCTTGTCGCCTGTGCTGATGAGCACGGGCAGTTGCTTCTCGGTCGCCTGGCGGGCGAGCGTGCCGATCACGTCGTCGGCCTCGACCCCTTCGACCATCAGGAAGGGGAAGCCCATCGCCTTGATCATCTGGTGAATGGGGGCAACCTGGCTGCGCAGATCGTCTGGCATGCTGGCGCGGGTCGCCTTGTACTCGGGGTAGATGTCGTCACGGAACGTCTTGCCCTTGGCGTCGAACACCACGGCCACATGACAGTCAGGGTATTGCTTGCGCAGGCTGCGCATCATGTTGGCCATCACCCGGACGGCGCCGCTTGGCAAACCAGTCGATGTGCGCAGATCGGCCTGCTGGGAGGCGAAGAAGGCGCGGTAAAGATATGAAGAGCCGTCGACCAAGATAAGGGGATTGCTAGGGGCCATGAAATCGTCCTGCCAGGAATAAACAGTCGCTAGGATGCCACAGGGCCCGCGGCACACCAAGGGGCTGACCCCCTCTCATACGTGCCACGAACGGCCCCACTACCTGTGGATAACTCTGTGCTCAAAAATGGGCTCATGGCTGCATCAGGGTGACAAAGCTGTGAATTAAAAACAAAAACAGCATATAAAACAGCATGTTGAGATCGTAAAAACAAACCATGATGCCTTCATCATGATCTCGATCAATGTGGAAAAAAATTCAAGGGGGTCAACGAGGCAGGATCCAAAACGAAACAATCCTAGCACAGCAAGATGACTTGACCAGTGGAGGCCGAACGATAACCATACAAAAGTACAACAATCTACCCTGGCTCACATTTTCAACAACGAGGAGTCTGCCATGAAAAAAGTGGCCGTGATCTTGAGTGGCTGTGGCGTGTTTGATGGCGCCGAGATCCATGAAGCCGTCATCAGCCTGCTGGCACTGGCCCGTCAGGGCGCCACCGTCCAGTGCTTCGCGCCCGACGTGCCTCAATTGCACGTCATCAACCACCTGACCGGCGAGGTGAGCGAGGGGGAGAGCCGCAACGTCCTGGTCGAGGCTGCCCGCATCTGCCGCGGCCAGATCAGGAATGTGGCCGAGCTGGATGCGGCCGATTTCGATGCCTTGCTGGTGCCCGGCGGCTTTGGCGCCGCCAAGAATCTGTGCGACTTCGCCGTTCAGGGCGCCAACTGCCAGATCCAGCCCGATGTGCTGAAAGCCTGCCAAAGCTTTGCCGAAGCCCGTAAACCGGCAGCCTATATCTGCATAGCGCCGGCCATGATACCCCTCATCTATGGCGCCGGCACCCTGGCCACCATAGGCCATGACGAGGGCGCCGCCAATGCCATCGAGGCCATGGGGGGCAGCCATCTCAACTGCCCGGTCAGCGAGTTCGTGGTGGATCAGGAACGCAAGGTGATCTCGACTCCGGCCTACATGCTGGCACAGAACATCGTCGAGGCCGCCGACGGCATCGAGAAGACGGTCAAGCAGTTGCTGGCCCTGTGATCCCTCCCCTGCCAAAACAAGCGGGCCGCTCAAGGAGCGGCCCGCTTTCATTCCAGTCAGTCAAGACGGGATCAGATGGCATCGCCCATCTGGTCCATCTTGCCCAGCAGGGCGCGCAGACGCTCTTGCCAGGCAACGTGTTCGTTGCGCAGCTGATGGTTCTCGTCTTGCAGCTTGTTGTTCTGCTCTTTCAGCTCGTCCAGCTCCATTTTCAGCAGGGAGATGTTGTCGACGGCGGATTGTACTTTGGATTCGAGTTGCTCAAGGACTTCTAGTGACATATGCATACCTGTATGTTCAATTGCGATGCCCCACAGGGGGCGATTCAAGCGCGTGAAGCCAGCATACCCTGATGCGCTCGGCACAAACAAGCCAGCGCGTTGCAAAATGCGCCCTCCGTGCCGGTATTGCTTAAATATGCGTCGGTTTTTCTCGCAGGCGGCAGGAACCGCGATCCGGGACGCTCGCCACGGCGTCACGGCCCCCTGCGAACCGCCTCCTCTCCCGCCGCTGGCATCAGCCGTGCAGGGCGATGAAGCCCCCCATCAGCAGACAGGCCACCCCGTACATCAGCAGCCCATAGAGCAGGTTCCAGCGCAGCAGTAAACCGGCGCTCAGGTTGTAGCGGGAGGCCAGCGCCAGGTTGGAGCCGGATAGCGGGCTGGTGCCGGTGGCGAGCCCCCATCCCAGCAGGAAGCACATGCCGAGCAGGCTGGGATCCGGCGACAGCGGCCACAGCAAGGGGGCCATCCCCGAGATGCTGATGAGGGGGTGCACGCCTATGATCGCGACCAGGAAGATAAGCAGCAGGGTGAGGGATGCCTCAAGCCAGCCGAAGTGGTTGAATAGCGGCAGACCGTGACCGGCGCCGAAGTCGATGACAGAGAGGGCACTGTTGATGCCGGCAGCCAACAGGCCAGCCCCGAGAAACAGCACCAGCTGGCCGCCGATGGCGGGGAAACGCTCCACCACCTGTCGCTTGAGCGCAGCCCCGCGCCCTTGGCTTGGCATGAAGAGCAGCGCCAGCAAGGGGGCCACCAGGGCGATCACCGCCAGAATGCTGAGCCCGGGCCAGAAACGGTGGATCACCAGCACCAGCAGCGCCAGGGTCACCGGCAACCCCAGGGTCTGCAGCCGCAGCGGATAACCGTCAAAGGTCTCCACGCCGAGTCGCTCTACCTGCCAGGCCGTCAGCCCCATGGCCAGCAGGGCGGCAAGGATGCCAAACGGCAAAATCTGGGAGAGCTGCAGGCCGGGGGCGTAAGTGAGCGCCACGGCCATGGCGACGAAGAAGGGGGACCAGAAGGCCGCGGCGCAGAAGATCCGGCTCAGCACCATGACCTGGCGCCGCTCAAGGGTACCATTGCGCTCCAGCCGATCACCGATGATAAAGAGCACCGAGAGGTTGATGACGGCACCGAGCAGATTGAGGCTGGCCATGGTGCTCCACAGCCCCTTGCGACCGGACCAGGAGGCGGTGCCTGTCAGCAGACCCGAGGTGGCGAGGTTGAGGGTGCTGACGGCGGCAAACATGGTGAGCATGTTGATGTTGGGCAGCAGCCAGTCCCCGGGGCTGAGGCTGGCGCCACGCCACCAGGAGAAGATCAGCAGCAGCAGTGCCGCCCCATAGAGCGCCAGCGCCTGACGACGGGCGGCTCCCACCAGCCAGGGCCAGGTGAGCAGGGAGGCGGTCCAGGCCGCGACGGCGGCTGGCCAGGGGGAGAATCCCAGATAGAGGTGCAGCAGGTTGAGCAGCCACATCCCCAGGATCAGATAGCCTGACCAGCGCTTGACCATACGGCGGCCTCGGTCAGGGGATCAGAGACACTGATCCATGTCCAGGGAGGGTTTATCACACTCGGGCCGACCCACGATCTTGGCGGGCACACCGGCGACCGTGGTGTGGGGCGGCACCGGGTTGATCACCACGCTGCCGGCCCCTATCTTGGCGCCGACCCCCACTTCGATGTTGCCGAGCACCTTGGCGCCCGCCCCTATCATCACCCCTTCGCGGATCTTGGGATGGCGGTCACCACTCTCCTTGCCGGTGCCCCCCAGGGTCACGCTCTGCAGGATGGAGACATCGTTCTCGATCACTGCGGTCTCACCGACCACTATGCCGGTGGCGTGGTCAAACATGATGCCCTTGCCGATCCGCGCGGCCGGGTGCACGTCGACCCCGAACACCACGGAGATCTGGTTTTGCAGGTAGAGCGCCAGCGAGCGACGCCCCTGGCGCCACAGCCAGTTGGCAACCCGGTAGCCCTGGAGGGCATGGAACCCCTTGAGGTAGAGCAGCGGCGTCGAGAAGAGGTCGACGGCGGGATCCCTGTCCTGCACGGCGCAGATGTCGGCCGCCACTGCGGCCAGCAGCTCGGGTTCGCTGCGCAGGGCCAGTTCAATCACCTCGCGCAGAGCGATGGCTGGCATGGTGGTGCTGTCGAGCTTGTTGGCGAGCTGAAAACTCAGAGCCGAGCGCAGATCACCGTGATTGAGAATGGTGGAGTGAAAGAAGCTGGCCAGCATGGGCTCCTGGGCCGCCATGCTCTGCGCTTCCTGCTGAATTTTTTGCCACGTTTGGGCAACCAGATCATCCATGTTGCAGCCTACTGTTGTTCAGGGTGAGTGCCTTGTTGTTCTTTTGTCAGCACCGAGATGGGGTCCATATGAATGATCACCTCCATCCGCTCGAAGGACTGGCGAACCGCCAGTTCAGCCTCGTCGGCTATCTGATGGGCCTGGACCAGGGGGAGCTGATCGTCGAGCTCCAGATGTAACTGCACGAAGCGGGTCGGCCCGGATTGGCGGGTACGCAGATCATGTACGCCATGCACCCCCTCTACGGCACAGCAGAGCGCCATTATTCTCGCTTGTTCTTCCTCTGGCAACTGACGATCGAGCAGGGCCTGTACGGATTCGTAGCCAATATGGGCGGCCCCCCACACCAGGAACAGACCAATCAGGATGGCGAACAGGCCATCGGCCCAGTGCCACCCCTGCCCCGCCAGCACCAGCGCCAGCAGCACGCCGGCATTGAGCAGCAAGTCCGAGCGGTAGTGCAGCATGTCGGCCTTGATGGCCACGCTGTTGGTCTTGCGAATGACCAGACTCTGGAAGCTGACCAGCAGCAGGGTCAGCAGGATGGAGCCGGCACTGACCCAGATCCCCGCCTCCAGCCGCACCACGGGGACCTGATTCAGCATCGACGAGATGCCGTGCATCATCAGCAGCAGGGCAGAGCCCGAGATGAAGGCCGACTGGATCAGACCCGCCAGGGACTCCGCCTTGCCGTGGCCGAAGCGGTGCTCCTCATCGGCTGGCGCCAGCGCGTAACGAATGGCCAGCAGGTTGATGATGGAGGCACTCACATCCATGAAGGAGTCGGTGAGGGACGCCAGCAGGCTGGAAGAGTCCGTCATCAACCAGGCGATCAGCTTGCCCAGGATCAGCAGGGTGGCGGTGACGACCGCCGCCGTGCTGGCGAGGGTGACCCAGCGGGAATAATGTTGATGGCTCAAAACCGGCTTTCCTCTGACGCGTAAAAACTTATTATACCCTGACCCGAACGTCAGTTTGGCGCGCAAAATCAACGGAGTGACCCCGAATGAACAAAATACTCCTGGTCGACGACGATCTCGAGCTGACCCAGCTGCTCACCGAAATCCTGACCCTGGAAGGATTTGAGGTCACCGTCGCCGAGGATGGGGAAGAGGGACTGCTGCGGCTGGCAGAGCAGGCATTCGATCTGGTGCTGCTGGACGTCATGATGCCCAGACTCAACGGGTTCGCCATGCTGACCAGGCTGCGCAAGACCCACGACACCCCGGTGTTGATGCTGACTGCCCGTGGCGACAGCCAGGACAGGGTCAACGGGCTCGAAGCGGGCGCAGATGACTATCTGGCCAAACCCTTCGATGACAGGGAGCTGCTGGCGCGAGTGCGCGCCATCTTGCGCCGCACCCAGCATCCCTCACCCCAGCGCGGCGCGTCCGATGAGCTGCGCTTCATGGATCTGGTGCTGCAACCCGGCCTGCAGCGAGCCCGCTGCGACGATCAACTGCTGGAGCTCACCGCCACCGAGTTCGGCCTGCTGGAGTGCCTGCTGCGCAGCCCGGGTCAGATCGTCAGCAAGAACCTGTTGTCCGAACAGGTGCTTGGCAAGAAGCTCGAACCCTTCGATCGGGCCATCGACATGCACCTGAGCAACCTGCGCAAGAAGCTGCCCGAACGAGCAGACGGTCAGCCCCGCTTCAAGACGGTGCGTGGCCGAGGCTACCTCTGGCTGGAGCAGGCATGAGAACGGCCCGCACCTTCAATGGCCTCTCCACCCAGATCTTCCTCTGGTTCTGGTTCATGCTGCTGCTCGTGCTGGCCGCCGTGGTGATACTGCCCACCCTGGATCCCCGCAATACCATCCCCCTGCCCGAGCACGAGATGGCCAGGATGAACAACAACCTGCGGGCGCTGCAGGCCGGAGCCGACCCGAACCAGGACTTCGATCTGCAACAGGCCATCACGGTGGCAGGTCTCTTGCCGGTGGACAACGTCTACCTGCGTGATGCCAAGGGCCAGATGCAATCCACCACCCAGTTGAGCAAGTTCGTCATCCGCTTCATGCTGGACGCCGACGACCCGGCCAGGCCCATGCTGGGTAGCGAACACCAGCGGGCCATCGCCGGCCCCTTCCAGATGCAGCACCACGGCCAGACCTATCACGTCTACTTCGGGCTCAACGTCGAGAACTCCTATCTGTTCCTGTTTATCCAGATCCTGGATCACCCCATCCAGATCCTGGGCATCGCCATGCTGGTCAGCACCCCGCTCTGTCTGCTGCTGGCCTGGCGGCTGACCCGCCCCATACTGCAGCTGCAGCAGTCGGTCTCCCAGTTGGCGCAGGGCAAGCTGGAGACGCGGATCCCCAACCTGGGACGGCGGGACGAGATAGGTCAGCTGGCGGATCATGTCAGCCACATGGTGGATACCCTCAAGCGCATGATCCAGAAGCAGAAACAGTTGCTGTCCGACATTTCGCACGAGCTGCGCAGCCCCCTCACCCGCATTCAGCTGGCGCAGGCCTTGATCCGCCGCAAGCAGGGGGATAGCTCGGAGCTGGCGCGGATCGAAAGCGAAATCGCCCGGCTCGACAAGCTGATCGGGGACCTGCTGGATCTGTCGCGGGTTCAGCAGCATGTGGAAGCCCCGGTGGAACTGCCGCTGGCGGAGCTGCTGGAGCCCATCCTGGACGACGCCATGTTCGAGGCCAATCAGAACGGCAAGCAACTCAGGCTGCCACCGCTGCCGACCGAGACCCTCAGGATGTGGCCGGAACTGCTGGCGAGAGCCCTGGAGAACCCGCTGCGCAATGCGCTCAAGTATGCCCGCGAGTTCATCAAGGTGGACTGGTATCGGGAGGGATGGGAGTGGGTGATGACCATACGGGATGACGGCCCCGGCGTGCCGGTGGAGCAGCAACCCATGCTGTTCCTGCCCTTCTTCCGGGTCGACGATGCCCGCAACGCCAAAACCGGCGGCACCGGCCTCGGTCTCGCCATCGCCGCCGAGGCCATCCAGCGCCATGGCGGCACCATCAAGGCCAGCAACAATCATCCGACCGGGCTCGTCATCACCATCCGCCTGCCCATGGTGTGAGCCACCCCTTTTCATCGGCACGGGCGCTGGGTATGCTGGCGCCCGTTTCGCACCACACCAGCCTCGCATCAGGATCCCGTCATGCTCGACATCGTGCTCTACCAACCGGAAATCCCGCCCAACACCGGCAACATCATCCGCCTCTGTGCCAACACCGGCTATCGGCTGCACCTGATAGAGCCCCTGGGTTTCGCCTGGGATGACAAGCGGGTGAAGCGGGCGGGACTCGACTATCACGAGTTTGCTGAGGTGAAGCGCTGGCCGAGCTATGAGGACTTCCTCGCGGCCGTGGCCCCCAAGCGGGTATTCGCCTGCACCACCAAGGGACGCACCGCTCACTCGGCGGCGCAGTTTGCCCCTGGGGATACTCTGCTGTTCGGGCCGGAGAGCCGAGGATTACCGGCGGAGATCATCGAGAGCCTGCCGTTCGAGCAGCGGCTGCGCATTCCCATGCTGCCTCAGAGTCGCAGCATGAATCTGGCCAATGCGGTCGCGGTTTTCGTCTACGAGAGCTGGCGCCAGTTTGGCTATGAGGGCTCCATCTAGCCTTTGCTGGCGCGGTGCCCCTCAGAGACGGCACCGACCATGAGACCCCGTCAGGCGGGTTCCCGACCTTGACCCAGCAGGCGGCCGTCACGTTCCAGTTGCCAGCATAGCCAGCCCAGGGTCAGGCCCCGCCCTGTCATCAGCGCCGCCATGGCGGCCCACAAGGCCGCCACGCCCCATTCCTGGCACAGCCACCAGATCGGGAAGAAGCCGGCAAACACCGCCACCAGCATGCTGTTGCGCATCTCGCGAGCCCGGGTGGCCCCGATGAAGACCCCATCCAGCAGGAAGCACCAGACCGCCAGCAAGGGCATGGCGATGAGCCAGGGCAGTTGGCGGTTCGCCTCGGCGATCACCGCAGGGATGTCGGTGATATGGGCGATGAGCTGCCGCCCCCCCAGGGCAAACCCCAGAGCAAACGCGATCGCGATCAGCAAGGCCCAACCCAGGTTGAGGACTATGGCCTCCCGCAGCCCCTGCCTGTCCCGCCGTCCTATGGCGCGCCCCACCATGGCTTCCACCGCGTAGGCGAAGCCATCTAGCCCGTAGGAGATCAGCATCAGGAAGTTGAGCAACACCGCATTGGCGGCTACTGCCACGTCCCCCAACCTGGCCCCCTGCAAGGTCATGAAGGCGAAACAGAGCTGCAGGCAGAGGGAGCGGATGAAGATGTCCCGATTCAGGCCGAGCAGCCGCCGCACCGCGGGCCATTGCCACCAGCGCGGCCAGGCGCTCTGCCACACCTCGGCCGGGAGATGGCGCAGGCGGCGGCTCACCAGCCAGAGCCCCACCCCGAGCGAGCAGTAGTCCGCCAGCAGGGAGGCGGCAGCCACCCCCCTGACCTGCCAGCCGAGCCCCAGAACAAACCAGGCGTCCAGCACCATGTTGACCAGGTTGCTCAAGATCAGCAGCAGCATGGGGCTGCGCGCATCCTGCATGCCCAGCAGCCAGCCCATGATGACCAGGTTGCACAGGGCCGCCGGCGCGCTCCAGATCCGCACCGAGACATAGTCTCCGGCATAGACCTGCACCTCGGGGGATCCTCCGCTGAGCCCTATGATGGCCGGCAAGAAAGGCAGCACCAGCAACAGCAGGGCCAGCCCCAGCCCGACGGCGAGGCCGAGCGCCCGCGCCAGGGTGTCCAGCTGCCCCTCGGCGCTGGCGGCGCCCTGGGCCTGGGCGGTCAGACCCGTAGTGGACATGCGCAGGAAGCCGAGCAGCCAGAACAGGAGGTTGATGAGGGTCGCACCGACCGAGACACCTCCGAGAAACCAGGCCTGCCCGAGATGACCGATCACCCAGGTATCCACCAGGCCGAGCAAGGGGGTGGTGACGTTGGAGAACACCATGGGCAGGGCCAGGGCAAACACGGCACGGTGGCGGCAAGGATCCCTGAGCCAGGACGGCATCAAGCCAGGCACGATCGGGGCTGGCAACTCACTCGGCGGCCAGCCGCACTATGCGGGCGAAGTCGGAGACCATGGTCTGCATATCCACATGGGCCACTTCACCCGGGGCGACCTTGGGGCGGAACATGGCCACCAGCTTCCCCTCGGGATTGATCAGCACGATCGAGGCCGAGTGGTCTATGAGGTAATCCTTGCGCTCGCTCTCCACGATGGAATAGACGAGACCAAGGTTGCGCACCAGGGGGAAGAGGGCACGGTGGGTACCGGTCGCCGCCTTGAACTCCGGATGGAAGAAGGCGGTATAGCTCTTGAGACGGGCGCTGTCATCCCGCTGGGGATCCGCCGAGATGAAGACCACCTGGCTGCTGGGTTCGATCTTCTTGAGATCCGGGTAGATGGAACGCAGATCCGCCAGGGCGGTCGGGCAGACGTCGGGACAATAGGTGTAACCGATGAACAGGAAGGTCCAGTGCCCTGCCAGATTGGCGGCAGTGAAGGGCTCCCCATCCCCATCCGTGAGGGTGAAGGGGTTGATGTCACGTCCTACCGGATAATAATCCGCCTGCTCAGGCAGGGAGGGTTGGCTCCAGTAATAGGCTGCCATTATGCTGCCGACGAAGAGCAACAACAGCAGAGAAAAACGTGGTTTAACCATATAAAACAAAACCTTGCTAGTTCAACCAGCCGAATGGCGGGGCCAATGAAGGGCTATTGTAACCCGCTCGGCCCCGTTTCTGCCTAGTCCCGAGTCCGGATACCGGGCTGGAAAAGGCCTTACAGGGACGAAACAGGTGCTATCTCCCGATAATCACAAGATAAAGAAAAGCCCCACACCAGGTGGGGCTCACACACGGTTCGGAGAGCGGGCTCAGGGTCGCAGTCTGCGCAGCCCCTGGGGGCGTCGGATCGTGGCGCGCAGCGGGATGACCGGGGCCGTCCAGGGTGCATCTGGCAAACCGATGTCGTGGTGGCGGCGAAACAGACGAACCAGGCGGACAATCTTGTCCTTGGGGCACCCCAGCCAGATGGTCCAGCCATCTCCCTTGTGATACACCCAGAGCGCATAAAACCACGTCATCCGACTGCCCTTGATGAATCGGGTGATGGAGGATACGGGGGGTGCAGCCGGACCCGAATCCCACGGTGAGCTTGAAGCCATACCTGTCCTCCTTGCTCAACAGGCCACGCCGACCAGTGTTCCCGCCATCAGGAGGCAGACCGAACACCGTCGCGTACTGACTGTATTGAGTCGTCCAACTGCCTGACGACTCTCCCTTTCTTGCCCCGCACCGACTCAGCGGTGATGCATCCCTGCGATCCATGCTGACCTGGCAGTACACTCAAGGTCATGACGGTTATCCGGCCATGACACTGCGGGCCTTCTCAAAGGATATATCCGAAATGCATGATGCGTGACGGTACTGTTTGCGGCGAATTTGGGCAGCGGCAATGGCGGGGATCGGGGAGAACAAGGGGAGCGGGGAAAAGTGCAAAAACGAAGGGGCCTCCCGCAGGAGGCCCCTTGGCATGTTCGATGCCTACATCCAGTCGGCGTTGCGGATCACCCCGACCGCCAGCCCTTCGATGGTCAGATGCTGGCTGGAAAGATCCACCTCAATGGGGGAGAGATCTTCGTTTTCCGGCAGCAACCACACCTGGCTGCCCTTGCGCTGGAAGCGCTTGACGGTGACGTCTTCATCGAGACGCGCCACCACCACCTGGCCGTTGCGCACCTCCTGGGTCTTGTGCACCGCCAGCAGATCCCCGTCCATGATGCCGATGTTCTTCATGCTCATGCCCTGCACCCGCAACAGGAAGTCTGCCCGCGGGTGGAACAGGGCGGGATCCACCTGATAGTGGCTCTCGATGTGCTCCTGGGCCAGGATGGGCTCACCGGCCGCGACCTTGCCGATGAGCGGCAGGCCGCTCTCTTCTGGCGCAGCCTCCTCTTCCTCGAGCAGCAGACGGATGCCGCGGGAGGTGCCGGGCATGATCTCGATGACCCCTTTCTTGGCCAGGGCCTTCAGATGTTCCTCGGCCGCATTGGCCGACTTGAAGCCAAGCTTCTGGGCGATCTCGGCGCGAGTCGGCGGCATGCCGGTCTCGCTCATGTTCGCCTTGATAAGCTCCAGCACTTCAGCCTGGCGGGGGGTAAGGGGTTTCATAGCATAGGCACCTGTCTTTTTATACAGCACACTGGCAGTATATACAGTGCTGTGGCCAAGGCAAGGCGTTGCTGATATTTGTCCTCACCTTGTCGCAAAAATCCCGCACCTTCTATCCTGAAAAGGCACTCATCCTACCTCTCGGCGACAAGCCGTCGGTGATTTGCTATGCTCACGCCGCATTTTTTTGGAGAGCAGACGCACATGTCCCTTGGACAGAACATTTCCAGAGCCATCCTGCAATGGCCGGTCCGTGGCTTGGTCAATCACAAGAGCCTGCCGGAAAATCCCATCACGGAGCTCAAGCTGGATCCGGCAAGACCCATCGTCTATGCCCTGAAGACCAGCTCGAGCACCGACCTGATGACCCTGCAACAGTGCTGTGAGGATCTCGGCCTGCCCGGCCCGTTCACGCCGCTGGAGCTGGGTGGCCAGCTGCTGCCGCGCTACGTCTGTCTGGATCGTCCACCTCCTCTGTTTGGCACGCGCAACAAGCCACTGCCCTTCCTGCAGGAGTTCCACCAGCTGCTGGACTTGCACAAGCAGGATCCCGAGCTGGATATCCAGGTGGTGCCCGTCACCCTGTTCTGGGGCCGCGCCCCCGGCCGGGAAGGCGAGGAAGCCTCCGGCTGGAACATCATCAGCAGCCTGGCCCCGAACCGGCTCAAGAAGGCGCTGATCGTGATTCTCAAGGGGCGTGAAAACCTGGTGCGCTTCTCCCCGCCGCTCTCATTGCGCTACATGGCGGACAAGCACGGCACCGACGAGGCCATCGCCCACAAGCTGGCGCGGGTGGCCCGCACCCACTTCAGCCGCCAGCAGCTCGCCGCCACAGGTCCCAAGCTGCCGAACCGCAACCTGCTGTTCAAGCAGTTGCTGGAGTCGAGCGTGATCCAGCAGGCCATCGAAGAAGAGGCCAGGCGGGAGGGGATTAGCCTGGAGAAGGCGCAGAAGCGCGCCCATGGCTACATGGACGAGATCGCCTCCAACTTCTCCTACCGGCTGATCCGCCTCGGCGAGAGCTTCCTCGGTTGGCTGTGGAACAAGCTCTACCGCGGTTTGTCGGTCAACGGCGCCGAGAAAGTACGCCAGCTGGCCCAGGAAGGGCACGAGATAGTCTACGTCCCCTGCCATCGCAGCCACATGGACTACCTGCTGCTCTCCTACGTCATCTACCACCAGGGCATGGTGCCGCCCCATATCGCGGCGGGCATCAACCTCAACTTCTGGCCGGCGGGCCCGATCTTCCGCCACGGCGGTGCCTTCTTCATTCGCCGTACCTTCAAGGGCAACCCGCTCTACAGCACGGTATTTCGTGAATACCTCAACCTGCTGTTTGCCAAGGGTTACTCGGTAGAGTTCTTCACCGAAGGGGGTCGCTCCCGTACCGGCCGTCTGCTGCCGCCCAAAACCGGCATGCTGGCGATGACCCTGCAGGCGATGATGCGCGGGCTGGACAGGCCGGTGACCCTGGTGCCCGTCTATCTGGGCTACGAGCACGTGATGGAGGTGAACACCTACCACAACGAGCTCAAGGGCAGCCGCAAGGAGAAGGAGAGCTTCCTGCAGGTGCTCGGCATACTGCGCAAGCTGCGCAACTACGGCCGTGGCTTCGTCAACTTCGGCGAGCCGCTGACCCTCAACGGCTACCTCAACGAGAAGGTCCCGGAGTGGAAGGCCCACATCGGCAAGGAGGAGCGCCCGGAGTGGATGGCCCCCACCGTCAACCAGCTGGCCGAGCTGATGATGACCCGCATCAACGATGCCGCCGCCGTCAACGGCCTGACTCTGAGTGCCCTGGCGCTGCTGGCCGCCGAGCGCCACGCCCTGACCCGGGACGAACTGCAGGCCCAGCTCAATACCTATCTTGACCTGCTCAAGCAGGTGCCCTATAGCCCCCAGAGCACCCTGCCGGGTGAGGATGCGAAGACCCTGCTGGAGCAGGCCATGGAGCTCAACAAGTTCGAGGTAAGCGAGGACAAGCTCGGGCAGATCATCAGCCTGGACCGCTATCAGGCGATCCTGCTGACCTACTACCGCAACAACATACTCCACCTGTTCGCCCTGCCCTCCCTGGTGGCGGCCTTGATCGAACGCTGCGAGGGGATCTCCCGCGGCGAGATAGTCGCCCGTTGCGTCGACATCTACCCGCTGCTCAAGACGGAGCTGTTCCTGCGCTACCAAGAGGAGGAGCTGCCAGAGCTGGTCGATGCCCTGCTGGCCGAACTGCAACGCCAGCAACTGGTCGAGGCGCGCGACGGCGGCTACTGGGTCAATCCGGGCAACCAGACCCGCCTGTTGTTGCTGGCCGAGAGCATTCAGGAGACGCTGCAGCGCTACGCCATCGTGCTGACCCGGGTGCTGGCCCAGCCCCGCATAGAGGCAGAGCAGCTGGAGGCGGACGGCCTGATGATGGCGGAGCGCCTCGGCACCCTGCACGGCATCAACGCCCCCGAGTTCTTCGACCAGAAGCTGTTCAGCACCCTGATCCACACCCTGCGCAGCGAAGGCTATCTGGATCCGGGCTGCAAGCCGGATCTCGGCCGCTTCCAGGCGCTGGCCGACAACATAGTGCCGCTGCTGAGCAACAAGATCCGCCGCACCATACAGGCGGGAAACCGGCTCTAACCACCATCTTACAGCCAACAAAAAGGCCGCATCATGCGGCCTTTTTTATCGACAGGGGTTCTCAAAGGTAGTGGGCGATAACCCCGAGCAGCACCAAGGCACCCACATAGTTGTTATTGAGGAACGCCTGGAAGCAGGCCTCCCGCTGGCGCTCCCGGATCAGCCGCTGCTGATAGACGAACAGCGCCGCCGCCCCCAACAGCCCCCAGTAATAACCCGAGCCGAGCGCCATCAGCTGGCCCACCCCCAGCAGGATCAGCAGGGTTGCCAGTTGCAGCACGCCGATGATCCGCTTGTCGTGACGGCCAAACAGGATGGCGCTCGACTTGAGCCCGAGCTTGAGGTCATCGTCCCTGTCCACCATGGCGTACTGGGTGTCGTAGGCGATGGTCCACAGCAGGTTGGCGAGAAACAGCAGCCAGGCGACGGGCGGCAGGGCATTGGCCTGGGCCGCATAGGCCATGGGAATGGACCAGGAGAACGCCATCCCGAGCACCAGCTGCGGTATGGGAATGAAGCGCTTCATGAAGGGATAGCAGACCGCCAGCAGCAGGCCGGCGAACGACAGGCCTATGGTGAGCGTGTTCAGGGTCAGCACCAGGGCGAACGAGATGAGCGCCAGCACGGCGAACAGGATCAGCACCTCCCGTTCGTCGACCCGGCCCATGGGCAGCGGCCGGCCGGCGGTGCGTTTCACGTGGCCGTCGAAGTTACGATCCGCATAGTCATTGATGACGCAGCCTGCCGAGCGCATCAGGAAAACCCCCACCACGAACACGGTCAGGATCCAGGGATCCGGCAGGCCGCCCGCCGCGAGACAGAGCGCCCACAGGGTCGGCCACAGCAGCAAGAGGGTGCCGATGGGCTTGTCGATGCGGGCCAACTGCACATAGGCCAGTCCCCGCTCCTTGGTTAACAGCTTCACTCCAGCTCCTTATGCGATGGCAGCGAATGAGACGATAGCGAGGGCAGGAAGAGTTCATGGACCAGCAAGGGCCACTGCCCCAGATAGAGACGAGAGCGGCGCCCCCAGACGGTGGCGGCCTGGCACCAAGGATTGCTCGCGATCTCGAAGCAGGCCAGTTGCAGGTGATCCCGCCGTGCCGGTGCATCACCGAAGATACGCTCCCCCAATGGCTGCTCCCCCAGATCCTGCAGACCGCCCGCCTGCAGCGCCGCCTCGGCAAACAGAGTCCAGCCCAGAATGGCCGGCCCATGATCACCGTGCAGGATAACCTCGCGGCAGATCCCCACGGGATCGGCAACGGCCACCAGCGTCTGCTCGTCCGCCCCCAGCGACACGCTGCGATTGCCGAGCAGTTGCACCGAGAGGTGACGATTGTAACGCCGCAGGCGCCGGGTCATGGAGTCTGCCTCCAGCAACCAGGGGCGCAGTGCCTCGGGGGGGTCACACTCTGCGGGTGCCCGCCAGGGGACGAGCTGGATCAGGGGAACAGTCAACTCGGACTTCACAGCTTCACCATCCGGAGATTTCCGTTGTCAGGTTAAAATCCGGTTTATTATCCGTAAATCAATGGCGAATTGTAAGAACATCCGTGCTTGACGGCCCCGATGGCAGCATCAAAAATGGGGCATCCGTCGCTGCCGAGCCATCTTGATGAAGATCTTCAGAATTCTGCTGGTGTTATCTCTGGGCTGTACCTTGTTGAATACCTACGCCTTCGCCAATGAGGACGCGGCCGCCGATCCGGCCTCCGCCGCCGTCCAGCCGGGATTCGCCTATCATGCGCTGGATCCGGACATCATCACCAACTACCTCGGCGATGGCAAAACCCTGGGGTATGTACGGGTGACGGTGGAGCTGATGGCCGAAAATGCCGCCGATCTCAAGTTGCTGGAGCAGCACGACCCCCTGATCCGCGACGCCATCATCCGCCTGATTGGCAGCAAGACGGGCGCCCAGATCAAGTCCCTGGTGAGCCGGGAAGAGCTGCGCAAGGAGTGCGAGGGCAAGGTCAACGAACTGCTGGTCAGAGAGACCGGCAAGAAGGCGGTACGCGAGCTCATTTTCACCAAGTATCTTTATCAGTAATGAACAACGGGCAGGGTGCCGACCGGCAGTCTGCTCTCCCTACCGCTCCCATTCACTGTCGAGGAAGTCATCGTCATGGGCCACAAGACGCTGTGTGAATGGCGCCGTCACGAGATCCCCGCCGATCTCAAGACGCTGCGCAAGATATTGCGCAAACCCAAGTTCGTGTGCGGCAAATGCGCCCGCAGCGCCAATGACAAGGACTACCTGTGTCAGCCGTTGCGGCTGAAGAACAAGGAGGAGTAGGTCCCCGCTTCTGCGGGGTCTGGGGAGAAATACTCGGCGGGCCGCGCCCTATTGATCGGTCCAGCCATGGCGGCCCTGCTCAACCAGGCGACGGGCCTGAACGTCATTGGGGCAGACGCCACGGTACTCCTCCCCCGATCGCCCGGCCAGATAGAGGTGCTCCGGGCGGCAATACCAGGCCAATCCCTTCTGGCGGCCCTGCTGCCACATGGCAACGTCCACCTTGTCACCGCACTGGGTCTGGTGGAATGCCACCCTGTCATCGGCAAACCCCAGCTTGCCATCGGCTTCCCCGACGTCGCTCCACACCTTTTCGCAGGGATCGTCCGAGTTGGAGACACAGCCCCCGAGCAGGGTGGCACAGAGCATGATGACGAGTGAGCGCATAATCATCCTTGGACGTTGTTTGAGTGGTTTATGGCGTCTCTGGCCTGACGGGCATCCCTCTTCCCACAGCGCCATTTGAGCAGTTCATTCTAACCAGAGCCTCGCGCGGCAACCAAGGGGCATGCTGCCGAACGCACAAAAAATCGGGCGGGCCACCAGGCCCGCCCTCATGCGTTACAGGGAGTCACCGATCGTCGAGGGGGTCATAGTCCTGCCAGTCCTCGTCGTCCAGCTCCTCCAGCTCGTCTTCCCAGGATTCCGGCTCCCACTCATCGTCGAGCTCGAAATCCGGCGTCTGCGTACCCATGCTCATTCTCCTTGGATAGTGCACCGGCCTTCAAAGTCTATCCAGAAACATGAGGCTCGCCAGTGGTTCCACTCAGAGCTTCACCAAGGTACGGCCAGCCACCTGACCCAGGGTAATGGCCTCGGCGGCCTCCACCACCTGCTCCAGCCCTATCTCGGTGACCGCCTGCTCAAAGAAGCTGGCGGGCAGATCCCGCGCCAGTCGCTGCCAGGCCAGTTGACGGCGCGCCAGCGGGCACATCACCGAATCCACTCCCTGCAACCGCACGTTGCGCAGGATGAAGGGCATGACGCTGGTCGGCAGATCGAAGCCACCCGCCAGGCCGCAGGCCGCCACGGCGCCGCCGTAGTTCATCTGGGCCAGCAGCTTGGCCAGCACCTGACTGCCGACGGTGTCGATAGCACCGGCCCACAGCTGTTTCTCCAGCGCCTTGGCAGGCTCCAGCAGTTCGCTGCGCGGCACTATGCGACTGGCGCCCAGCGCCGTCAGCATGGCGCCCTGCTCCTCGGGACGGCCGGTCAGGGCCGCGACGCGATATCCCAGTGCAGACAGCAGGGCGACGGCGGTGGTGCCAACTCCACCGGCGGCACCTGTCACCAGCACCTCACCACTGTCGGGGGTTATGCCCGCCTCTTCCAGCGCCAGCACGCAGAGCATGGCGGTGAGGCCGGCGGTGCCGATGCACATGGCCTGCCGCTCATCCAGCCCGGCCGGCAGCGGCACCAGCCAGTCGGCCTTGACTCGCGCCTGTTCGGCCATGCCGCCCCAGTGTCCTTCCCCCACACCCCAACCGGTCAGTACCACCTTGTCACCGCTCTGGTAGCGGCTGTCGGCCGACTCCAGCACTGTGCCGACGAAGTCGATACCCGGCACCAGCGGCCACTGGCGCACTATCTTGCCCTTGCCGGTGATGGCCAGCCCGTCCTTGTAGTTGAGGGAGCTGTAGCTCACCGCCACCCGCACCTCCCCCGCCGGCAGCTGGCTCTCGGCCAGTTGGGTCAGGGTTGCCTTGGTCTTGCCATCTTGGTTGTCCAGTAACAGAGCCTTGAACATGCTTGCCTCTCGATGTTGTGGCGTCACCCATCAGGTGCTTTGACGCCTTTGCAGTTGAAAATCCAGGGTCAGGGCCAGGCCGGCCACCGTCTCGCCTGCCAGCTGACGCAGGATGAGATCGGCGGCCTCCTGCCCCATCTGGTGATAGGGGATCCTGACCGAGGTGAGCGCCGGATAGCAGGCCCGCGCCACATCGAGATCGTCGAAACCGGCGATGGCGAGCTTGCCCGGCACGCTCAGGTGGCGGCGCTGACACTCGAACAGCACGCCCGCTGCCAGCTCGTCATTGACGCAGATAAGCGCGTCCAGCTCGGGCCAGCGCAGCAGAAATTCCCCCAGCATGGCGGCCCCGGTGCTGAAACTCGGCAGCTCGGAGGTGTTGATGATGGCATCGGGGGAGAGGTAATTGTCCAGCAGTGCCTTCAGCCATCCCTGCATGCGCTGTTGCAGCATCCACTGCTCCTGACGGGCACAGAGAAAGCCGATGTTGCGATAACCGCGCTCGATGAGATGGCGGGTCAGCTGATAGCCGGCGTCGAAGTTGGAGACCCCCACATTCATGTCGATGGGTTGGCGCGCCATGGCACCCACCTCCACCACCGGTAGCCGGGCAGCCTGCAGCCGTGTGCGTATGGTTTCGCCAGGATCGCCGCCAAACAGCACCACGGCGGCCGGATTGTGTTGCAGGAAATTGTTGAGCAGGCTCTCTTCCTGCCGCTTCAGGTGCTGGGCGTCCCCCAACATGATCTGGTAGCCCTCGGCGAGCAGGGTCTGCTGCAGACCCGCTATCATGTCGCCGCAGCCGCGCTCGGTCAGACTGGGCACGATCACCACTATGGTCTGGGAGGTGGCGGAAGCCAGCGCTCCCGCCGCCCGGTTGGGGATATAGCCAAGTTCGTCCACCGCAGCCTCGATGCGCTCACGCATCTTGTCCGACACCAGCTCGGGGGTGCGCAGGGCGCGCGACACCGTCATGGCCCCCACGCCGGCCAGCTGGGCCACATCGTTGAGGGTCACCCGACCCGTGCTACGGCGCTTCTTCGCTTCTGACATCCTTTCCCTTCCTCGGCATGGGGGTACTCACTTTAAGGCAAAAGTGCGGCACTGACTATTTGCTCAAACCGGATTTTACCTCCTTTGAGCGGGTGACAGGGCAAGATGAATCCCTTCTGTGGGAGAAATGATAGCGCTATCACAGAACGATGTTAGCGCTATCTGGTAGCGCTAACTTTCGCGATCAGGCTCACAGTTATCAGCCGGCAAGATCGCTAGATTGGCGCCATCTTATCCAGCCCGGACATTGCCATGCTGACCCAATTGCTGACCGAGGAGGTCATTTCCATCGAAGCGGGCGCCCGCGACTGGCGCCATGCCATCGAGCTCGCCACCGCCCCTCTGCTGGCCAACGGCACCATAGAGCCCTCCTATGTGGCGGCGCTGTTTCGTTCCCACGAGGAGCTCGGCCCCTACTACGTGCTGGGCCCGGGCCTGGCCATGCCCCACGCCCGCCCTGAAGATGGCGTCAACCGCCTGGGGCTGGCGCTGACCGTGCTGAAGGAGGGGGTCAACTTCGATTCCGAGGGCAATGACCCGGTCCGGCTGCTCATCACCCTGGCCGCCAGCGACGGCGACTCCCACGTGGAGACAATCGCCCAGTTGGCCGAGCTGTTCATGAATGAAGAAGACGTGGCGGCCATCATGGCGGCCGACACCAAAGACGACATTTTGCGCATCCTGGCGCGTTACTGAGTGGCGCCCAGCGCCTGACAGAGGAAGAGACAATGAAAATTCTGGTTGTATGCGGACACGGCCTGGGCACCAGCCTGATGATGGAGATGAGCATCAAGAGCATCCTCAAGGAGCTGAGCGTCACCGCCGAAGTGGATCACAGGGATCTCGCCTCCGCCGGCAGCGAAACCGCCGAGATGTTCGTGGCCACCCGCGACATCGCCGAGCAGCTCATCAGCATGGGAGTCAATGGCCGACTGGTGTCCCTGGACAACATGGTCGACAAGGCTGCCATGAAAGAGAAGCTCTCCATCGCCCTGCGTGAACTGGGCGCTCTCTAACCTCGATATGACTGTCTGGGCGGCCTGTAGGCCGCCGCTTCCATCCGTTTGGAGCTGACCATGGAATTTTTCAATTTTCTGATGTTTGACGTGCTGTCGGAGCCCGCCGTGCTGGTCGGCCTGATCGCCCTCATCGGCCTGATAGCACAGAAGAAACCCGTGACCGAGTGCATCAAGGGCACGGTCAAGACCATCATGGGCTTCGTCATCCTGGGGGCCGGTGCCACCCTGGTGGTGAACTCCCTCGGCGATTTTGCCACCATCTTCCAGCACGCCTTCGGCATCAAGGGGGTGGTCCCCAACAACGAGGCCATCGTCTCCATCGCCCAGCAGTCGTTCGGCAAGGAGATGGCGATGATCATGTTCTTCGCCATGCTGGTGAACATCCTGATCGCCCGCCTCACGCCGTGGAAATTCATCTTCCTGACCGGTCACCACACCCTCTTCATGTCGATGATGGTGGCGGCCATTCTCTCCGCCGGCGGCATGAGCGGTATCCCGCTGATCGCGGTAGGCAGCCTGGTGGTCGGCGTGACCATGGTGCTGTTCCCGGCCTTGGCCCATCCTTACATGAAGCAGATCACCGGTTCCGACGACGTGGCGCTCGGCCACTTCTCTACCATCTCCTACGTGCTGGCCGGCTGGATCGGCGCCAAGTTCGGCAACAAGGCCCACAGCAGCGAAGAGGTGCAGGTGCCCAAGAGCCTGCTGTTCCTGCGCGACACGCCGGTGGCCATCTCCTTCACCATGGGCATCATCTTCCTCATCACCTCCGCCTTCGCCGGCCCCGAGTTCGTTAGCAGCGTTGCCAAGGGCAAGCACTGGTTCATGTTCTCCCTGATGCAGTCCATCACCTTCGCCGCCGGTGTCTACGTCATCCTGCAGGGTGTGCGCATGGTCATCGCCGAGATAGTGCCTGCCTTCAAGGGGATTTCCGACAAGCTGGTGCCCAACGCCAAACCGGCGCTGGACTGCCCCATCGTCTTCCCCTACGCCCCCAATGCGGTACTGATCGGCTTCCTGTCGAGCTTTGCCGCTGGCCTGGCGGGCATGGTGCTGCTCTATCTGCTGGGACTGACCGTCATCATCCCGGGCGTGGTGCCGCACTTCTTCGTCGGCGCAGCGGCCGGGGTGTTCGGCAATGCCACCGGTGGCCGTCGCGGCGCCCTGCTCGGGGCCTTCGCCAACGGCCTGCTGATCACCTTCCTGCCGGTGTTCCTGTTGCCGGTGCTGGGGGATCTCGGCTTTGCCAACACCACCTTCAGCGATGCCGACTTCGGCGTGGTGGGCATACTGCTGGGCCTGATAGTGCGCTGATGCCACTTCGTCCAGGCAGTCAGCAGGCGCGGTCTATGGGCCGCGCCTGTTGTTTGCAGCAACCCCACCACATCGACGCCGAAAATATGTGCAAACACAGTGCGTTGGATCGGATTTTCAGCCCACAGCGGCAGCATCTGACGGGGGAGTGCGATATGCTGGTGCGCTGACGTTCCACCCCGACCTCACCCGAGGCCTCTTCCATGAAATACTTGGTAGTACAAACCAAACAGATAGGAGATGTGCTGATCTCCACCGCACTGTGCAACAACCTCAAACAGCACGACCCCGCCGGGGAGGTTCACTATCTGGTCATGGATTACTGCGCGGGGATGGCAGAGGGGAATCCCAACATAGATCGCTTGATCGTCATCGAGAAATCGCGCCGCAACGAGTGGCGCTACATGAAAGAGTTGCTGCTGGACATTCGCCGCGAGCGCTACGACGTGGTGATCAACAGCCAGGGTCAGATGATAGGTCTGCTGACCTGCCTGCTGTCCGGCGCCCGCTTGCGGATCGGGTTTGACTCCTTCCCCTGGCGGCTCGGCCACAACCGCATCGTGCGCTTTCGACATGACACCGAACATCAGGGTAACAGCACCCTGGTGGATGACAGATTCTCGCTGCTAAAACCCCTCGGTCTCACCAAGGAGGATCGCAACTACTATCTCTGGCTGAGTGATGAGGAAAAGCAACGGGGACGGGAGACCCTGCAGGCCGCCGGCATAGATCCGGGCAGGCCGCTGATCGCCATGGGGGTCAACTCCCTTGGGCACTACAAGCGCTGGCCCATCGACTGCTTCGCCGAGGTCGCACGCTGGCTGATAGAGCAACACGACGCCCAGATCCTGATCTACTGCGGGCCGGGGGAGGAAACGTACAACCGCAGCCTGAAGCCCTTGCTGCCCGCCGCGCTGCAAGCCAGCGTGTTTGACCATGTCCAGACCCGTTCGGTGCGGGAATTGGCAGGACTTATCGCCCACTGCCAGCTGTTCGTCGGAAACGACACTGGCCCACGGCATATGGCACAGGCGCTGGACATACCGCTGCTGACCATAGTCTCTCCCCTGGGTCACTCCGCCATTGCCAACCCTGTCTCTCATCCCCGCTATCGATTCATCGATACCAGTCACCAAGATCCCGAGCAGGAAGTCCTGGCCGTTCAACGACAGTTGAGCATGCTTTGGGACGAAGTGGCATCACCCCATGGCAAACCAGAAGCATCGGCATCCAACCCTATGTCCGTCGGGTAACCGGGTGACGGACCGCGTCAGGCCATCACTTCCTCAGACGGAAGAACTCCTTCTGCCACTCATAGAGATATCCGGACCATCCCTTGGCCTTGGCTCGCAGGAAGATGAGGCCGGATGAACGCTTCCAGCTGTGCTGGAACCAGTGCGTCATATAGCGCTCCGCGGCGGGCTCAAAATGAATGGCTTCCCCCTGATAGTTGTAAAAGTAATGAACCGGGGCGATAAGGGCGGCATCGCCGGACTGCGCCAACTTCTCTGACACCAGTCTGGTCATGATCTCGGGCCCCATGTACATGGGGGAGGACATAATCTCCTCTTCATAGAACCGCACCAGCTCGGACAACATGGCGGAATCCTGCCTGGCGTAGATGACAGCGGTGCCGATCAGCCGATCGGATTCGTACCCAGCACCAAAGGCCACTGACTCGAAGAGCGGGAAGGGATCCTGGTTGATGGTGACATCGGTATCCAGATAGAGGCCCCCTTCCTGGGTGAGGATCTTGAGGCGCAGGTAATCGGTCACGAAGGCCAGCAAGCCCCGTTGGTAGCACTCCCGGGCAAAGGTGCATTCCTGGATCCAGCGCTTTATCTGCGGGTCCGTATCCAGCCACAGCTTGTAGTCGTAACCCTGCTTTCGCCAGTCGTCGATACACACATGCGCCAGGGGCGGCAGCCGGTTGCCCAGCCAGATGGCATGAATGGTTTTATTGGTCGCGCTCATGACTTGCCCCCACAGTGCTTCACGTTCCACAGCGTCATTCTGATGAACCGGTAGAAGCGGTACAGCTCACGGGTCAACTTGAATCCCAGCGGCACCTTCTTCAGTTCAACCTGATTCTGGATGTCACTGCCCATGTCCCGCGGGCTGTAGATGGCATAGGGGATAAGGCCGGTGCAGATGAGCCCGGTGCGATAGGACTCACCGATGAAGTTGTCGACCGAGCAGAGCCACCGCTGACTGTGGGCCAGCAAACGGCGGGCTCCCTGGGGAGAGATGCTGTACCCCGTGGTCCAGCAGGAGTTGTTGTGCCAGAACATCAGCTGCATGTTGTCTATGGTGGTCAATGCGGTGGCCGACCCGACCTGCGGCTCCACCTTCACATACTCATACTGCTCATGAACCTTCGGCAGGGTCTTCAACACCTCTTCAAAGTACTGGGTAGGCAGGAAATCATCTTCCAGAATAAGGATGGGTTCATTGAGTTCGACACACTTTTCCCACAACAGGAAGTGGCTGGCATAACAGCCTTTTTCCCCGGGGGTCAGGGGCCGACTCCTGAAACGGATCCTGTGCTGGTCATCCGGCAACGCCTGCAATCGTTCGGGGAGACCTTCAAAGCCATTCACGGCACTGAAGAACTCGAATTCAATGCCTCTGGCCGCCAGGACGGACTCGACGCGACGACGTCGCTCGACGGCCCTATCCAGGCTAATGACGTAAATTTTCATGAGCTTCCTTTGCAAACCGATTCAGTTCCCCATGCAGTGCAACCGAGTAGATGGCGCCCATGAAGACGCTGAATACCCACTGCCCGGAGCGCATGTAGAAAAAGGATTCAAAGTTGTTGATGATGAGCCAATAGATGATGAAAGAGATGGTCAACATCTTGATGAAACGCGAAGAGAGCGAACAGAACAGCACCTGACGGACCACGGTGAAGAGTGTGCCATACAGCACCATGAATCCGGCAATGCCCCAGCACACCAGGGTCTCCATGTTGGAGTTGTGCAGGTGACGGAACTCCCGGGTGATGTAATCCGGCAGAGTCTTGGACAGGGTAATGACCAGTGATTGACTGCCATAGCCGGTGCCGAAGAGCGGGTGTGCCAGGAACCACTGGATGGCCTCGAGCCAGGTCTTCAATCTCACCCCTATGCTGAAGTCTCGTACCTCGTTCCAGTTGCCCGTCAATATGGCATGCATATCCCCTTGATGCACAAAACCCGACAACACCCTCTCCCTGATGAACGAGACCTGATAGAGGGCCAGCATGGTCAGCAGCAACATGGCGTAGGTCATCACCACCTTGCGGGTTGGCCAATGTTCGCCATCCCCCAGCAGAGGGAGAATCGCGAGCGATACCGAGATGGCCAGCCAGGACTGGCGGGATTGCAGAATAATGGAGAAAACGCCGAACAGCACTATGCCGAGCAGGATCCCGACATTGGCCAATGACAGCTTCTTAAATTTTGAGGTGAGCAGCAACAGGACGAAAAACAGAAAGCAGGCGCCCGCGATCAAAGAGCCATGCTGGGCATTGCGGTAATTGAAATCCACCCTGGCGCCGTCGAGCCCCGTCTCGAAGATGGAGAAAAAGGCCGAGTGGTAGGCAAAGGTGAAGACCACCCCGACGCAGAAGGTCAACAAGGTGATAACGATGCGGCGCGGCTCCCCTTTCAGCCAGTAGGCGAGACCGAGGAAGAAGAACAGATAGGCCATCGACTTTACCGAAGGGTACTTGAGGGCATAGTCATGGACATAATATCGGGATGACGCCCAGCTCAGGCACTGCACCACCACGGCCAGACAGAGCAGTTGAAAGACTCTGTTTTTGATGAAAAAAGCTCTATCCACATAGAAGGCCAGCAAGGTAGCGAAGACGATGATGGTCTGGCAGACATCGGCGATCAGCTGTATCGAATCCTTGAACAGGGTGTAACCCAGAATATTCAGGAAGATGAAGTTGCCAAACGCCTTGCCATGAAAAAAGCCGAGAAAATCGTGATTCGTCGACAGGGTCTGATCTTTCATCCAGGACAATGTGTATTTTCCCATCAAGATTTTCTGAACACATAGTTGCCACGGATCTTGCGCCACAACCCGAACATGTCGGTGCGGGGGAAGATGGCGATCCGACGGATCTGAAGCGGATCCTGGTGCATGGCTCTGGGGCCGCTGTTGGTGGCCACAGCATAGCGGTAGCCAGCCACATCGGCCTGGGCTTTCGCGCTCTCGTTCAGATCCCCGTAAGGGTAGGCAAACGACAGCAGCGAATGGCCGAGCAGTTGCTCCAACCGTTCCTTGTTGGTCCTGATCTCGTACTCCTGCTGCGCGGGAGCCAGCGTGCTGAGGCGCGGGTGCGTCAGGGTATGACCCCCAACCTCCACGTGACCGGAGGCCACCAGCGCCTTGATCTCGTCGCCACTCATCAGTGCCACCGGGGTATCGGGATGGGTCGGGTGTTCCACATCCCAACGATTGTGATCCTCGCCGGTCACAATGTATACCACGGCTTTGTAACCATATTTTTCGAGCAAGGGCAGCATGCGGGTGAGGTTGTCCCGATAACCGTCGTCGACGGTGATCATCAGGTACTTCTTGCCGTATTGCAGGCGGTGGATGAAGCCCTTGTCCGCCAGATCCGCGAACGTCAGCGTCTCGTAACCGAGCCACTTCATCAACTTGAGATGTTTCTCGAACATGGCGACGGGCAGCCAGGTACCATGCACCCCCTTTTCGCTCTCCTGCTCGATGAAGCGGTGATACATGATGACCGGCATTTCCCGGCGCAGCGTTTCCACCACGGCATCCTGATAGATGGACTCCAGTCCGGTGACGACCCCTTGCAAGTCATACTCTTGCAAAATCCGCTGACGCAGACTATCCGGCACGCTCTTGCTCGCCAAGGCTGAGGCAATCTGCCCCTTCAGCGCGGCAAAATCGATCGCCAGATCCTGGGGCCCTATGTCGCCGAAGTTGCTGGCCAACGCCTCGTCCAGATTCTGTTCAGTCACCAGCCCGATGGCCTTGGCCTCGCCGATGGCAAACGCCGGACGGCCGCACAGCAGGGCTTCCATCGCCACCCGGCCGGCGCCGATCACCAGATCGCACTGTGCCAGCAGGGCGGGCACATCATCCACATAACCGACGAAATCGACCTTGTCCTGGAATCGGGCAAAGCGCTCCGGCACCTTGGTGCCGCTGACGACTCGGACTTGGCAGGCGTCCAGATCCAGCACCTCGTCCAGCAGACGATAGCAGAGCTCTCCCTTGGGGCCGCTCAGTCGACCTATGATGGCGATCACCGGCTTGGGATTCTCCGGCGCAGGCACAGGCTGGAATTTGTCGGTTTCGATACCATTGCGCAGCACCTGCACGATCGCAGGGTCGACCCCCAGATTGTCGATAATCTGGCGGGCGATATCTTCGCACACCGCCACCGCCCGATAGCCGAGGGCATGGAAGGCCTTGCGGGAGGCATGCACCGGCTGACGGCCATGAACTGTGGTGATCATGGGGGTGCCGGTCAGCTTGCAGGCCACATAGCTGCTCCAGCCGGAGGCGCGGGAGTGGGCATGGACCAGCTGGATGTGGTGCTTCCTGATGAGATAGATGAGGTAAAACACATGCCAGAAGCGGCGCAGTATGCTGCGTTTGTTGAACCTCAGCTTGAATACGGGCCCTTGCGTGGGCTTGGTCAGGGTATCTGACACGTAAAAGACGTTGTGACCACGCCGGGTCAGCTCGTTGCCGACCGTGGTGGCATAGACCTCAGCTCCCGTGACTTCGAGCTGGGAGAGTGCCATCAATATGTTCATGCAAGCGCATCCGATCGACGGGCGGCCAGGGCCGCCCGTCAGAGGGGGATCAAGCCCGGTTCAACCAGGCCATGTAATCGGCCACGCCTTCGGCCACTGTCTTGAACTCGCCGTCATAACCGACGCCGCGCAAACGGGTGAGATCTGCCTGGGTGAAGCTCTGGTAGCGACCCTTGAGGTGATCCGGGAAAGGGATGTACTCGATGGCGCCTTGCTGGTGATGCTTGATCACGGCCTCGGCCACGTTCTGGAACGGCTCGGCCCGGCCGGTGCCGCAGTTGAAGATGCCGGAGTGCTGCGGGTTCTGCCAGAACCAGAGGTTCACCTTGCAGACATCGTCCACATAGATGAAGTCGCGCATCTGGCCGCCGTCCGGGAAGCCGTCACAGCCCTCGAACAGCTTGGGATTGTCCCCCTGCTTCACCTGGTTGTTGAGGTGGAAGGCGACGGAGGCCATGGAACCCTTGTGCTGTTCGCGGGGACCGTAGACGTTGAAGTATTTCAGACCCACAACCTGGGAGTCGATCTCCGGCAGCCAGCGGCGCACGTATTGATCGAACAGCTGCTTGGAGTAGCCATAGACGTTCAGCGGCTGCTCGAACTTGGGATCTTCGATGAAGTTGTCGTTGCGACCACCATAGGTCGCGGCGGAGGAGGCATAGATGAAGGGAATTTCCCGCTCGATGCAGTAGTGGAACAGATCCTTGGAGTACTCGTAGTTGACCTCCATGATGAACTTGCCGTTCCACTCGGTAGTCGCAGAGCAGGCACCTTCGTGGAAGATCACCTCGATGCCGCCATCCCACTCTTCAAACTCGTCACCGGAGACGATCCGCGCCTGGAACTCGTCCTTGTCCATGTAGTCGGCGATGGTGAGATCGACCAGGTTGACGAACTTGGTGCCGTCGGTCAGGTCGTCGATGACCACGATATCGGTCCGTCCTTGAGCGTTCAGCTGCTTGACCAGATTGCTGCCGATAAAGCCAGCACCGCCAGTTACTACGATCATGGAGTTTGCCTCGCGTACGTTGATGGCCCCGTGTGACTGCCTGTTAAAGCTGTGTATAGTGGGCCAATTTGAAATTGCCGAAAAGTTTATCACGGGCCGCCAGGGGATTCGACCTCGGCGCACAGGGCCCGGCAGAGGGATCAGCGATGAAGACCAGAGACAGGATCATCCACAGCGCCACCGAGCTGTTCAACGATCAGGGTGAACGCAACATCACCACCAACCACATTGCCGCCCATCTCGGTATCAGCCCGGGCAACCTTTATTACCACTTCCGTAATAAAGAAGACATCATCCACTCCATCTTCGATCAGTACGCCCGTCACCTGAGCGAGAGCTTCACCCCGGCCCGCAGCCACGAGATCAAGCTGGAAGATCTGATGGGTTATCTGGATGCCATCTTCTATCTGATGTGGCAGTTCCGCTTCTTCTACGCAAATCTACCGGACATCCTCAGTCGCGACGAACCCTTGCAGCACAAATACCTCAAGGCTCAGGAGCAGCTGCGCGCCGCCGTGGAGGCGCTGCTCAGAAGCCTGCGCGAGGGCGGCATCATAGACGTCAGCGACGAAGACCTGCCCGACCTTGGCCAGACCATCAAGATGGTCGTCACCTGCTGGATCCCGTTCCAGATAGCCCAGGCACCCGCCACCCGCATCACCAAGCCCTTGCTTTATCAGGGCGTCTTGCGGGTGCTCTTCCTGCTGCGCCCCTATGTGCAGCCCCAGGTGCTCGCCCAGATCCGCCAACTGGAGCAGCACTACCACCAACTGGCCCAACCAGCAGGGTGAGATCTGTTTCACAATTGTTGAATATCAGCATAAAAATTTGAATTGGTGCGCAGCGATTGCAGTAAAATGTTGCCCATTCCAGGGTCTGTCGACGTTTCGTCACGACCGCGACGACGTCAGTCCGTGCGCCTCGCACGGCCCAAGATCCTGATAACACAGTCGACACAGTCAATGAGGACCGAGGATGTCTAACGGATTCTATCGTCACCTGGCCGAACAGCTCGAACAGGTCAAGGCGGAAGGGCTATACAAGCAGGAACGCATCATCACCTCGGCTCAGCAGGCCCAGATTGCAGTGGGTGGCGAGCAGGTTCTGAACTTCTGTGCCAACAACTACCTGGGGCTGGCCAACCACCCTGACCTCATCGCCGCCGCTCATCAGGGGCTCGACAGCCACGGTTTCGGCATGGCCTCGGTGCGCTTCATCTGCGGCACCCAGGATCAGCACAAGGCGCTGGAGCAGAAGCTGTCCGCCTTCCTCGGCACCGAGGACAGCATCCTCTACTCCTCCTGTTTCGATGCCAATGGCGGTCTGTTCGAGACCCTGTTCGGCGCCGAAGACGCCATCATCTCCGATGCACTCAACCACGCCTCCATCATCGACGGCGTGCGGCTGTGCAAGGCCAAGCGTTATCGCTACGCCAACAACGACATGACCGAGCTGGAAGCCCAGCTCAAGCAGGCCAATGCCGACGGCGCCCGCTTCAAGCTGATCGCCACCGACGGTGTCTTCTCCATGGATGGTGTCATCGCCGATCTCAAATCCATCTGCGATCTGGCCGACAAATACGATGCTCTGGTCATGGTGGATGACTCCCACGCGGTGGGCTTCATCGGCGAGAACGGCCGTGGCACCCACGAATATTGCGGCGTGCTGGACAGGGTCGACATCATCACTGGCACCCTGGGCAAGGCGCTCGGCGGCGCCTCCGGCGGCTATACCTCTGGCAAGAAAGAGGTGATCGACTGGCTGCGTCAGCGCTCCCGTCCCTACCTCTTCTCCAACTCCCTGGCTCCCTCCATCGTCTCGGCCACCATCAAGGTGATCGACATGCTGGCCGACGGCCACGCGCTGCGCGCCCAGTTGAAAGAGAACAGCGAGTACTTCCGCACCCGGATGAGCGCCGCCGGCTTCACCCTGGCCGGTGCCGATCACGCCATCATTCCGGTCATGCTGGGAGATGCCAAGCTGGCCGCCGAGATGGCGAGCCGCATGCTGGCCGCCGGCATCTACGTGGTGGGCTTCTCCTTCCCCGTGGTGCCCAAGGGCCAGGCCCGCATCCGAACCCAGATGTCTGCCGCCCATACCCGCGAGCAGCTGGACAAGGCCATCGATGCCTTCATCCGCATCGGCCGCGAGCTCGGTGTGATTTGATCACATGGCTAGCTGATTAAAACGGGGGCCAAGGTTGGGCCCCATTTTATTACCCTCTGTACCCGGCACAGCGCCGTGAGGAATCTGTCATGAAAGCACTCTCCAAACTCAAATCCGAAGCCGGCATCTGGATGACGGACGTCCCGGCTCCCGAGCTCGGCCACAACGATCTGCTGATCAAGATCCGCAAGACCGCCATCTGCGGCACCGACATGCACATCTACAACTGGGATGAGTGGGCCCAGAAGACCATTCCGGTGCCCATGGTGGTCGGTCACGAGTATGTGGGAGAGGTGGTCGCCGTCGGCCAGGAAGTGCGCGGCTTCGCCATCGGTGATCGCGTCTCCGGCGAAGGCCACATCACCTGCGGCCACTGCCGCAACTGCCGCGCCGGTCGCACCCACCTGTGCCGCAACACCATAGGGGTCGGCGTCAACCGCCCGGGCTCCTTCGCCGAATACCTGGTGATCCCGGCCTTCAACGCCTTCAAGTTGCCGGACAACATCCCCGACGAGCTGGCCGCCATCTTCGATCCGTTCGGTAACGCCGTGCACACCGCCCTCTCCTTCGATCTGGTGGGTGAAGACGTGCTCATCACCGGCGCCGGCCCCATCGGCATCATGGCTGCCGCCGTCTGCCGCCATGTGGGCGCCCGTCACGTGGTGATCACCGACGTCAACGAATACCGGCTGGAGCTGGCCCGCAAGATGGGCGCCACCCGCGCCGTCAACGTGGCCAAGGAGCAGCTCTCCGACGTGATGGCCGAACTCGGCATGACCGAAGGCTTCGACGTGGGGCTGGAGATGTCCGGCGTGCCCAGCGCCTTCCAGGACATGATCGACAAGATGAACCACGGCGGCAAGATCGCCATGCTCGGCATCCCCCCCTCCACCATGGCCATCGACTGGAACAAGGTGATCTTCAAGGGACTGTTTATCAAAGGGATCTATGGCCGCGAGATGTTCGAGACCTGGTACAAGATGGCCAGCCTCATCCAGTCTGGCCTGGACCTCAGCCCCATCATCACCCATCACTTCCACATCGATGACTTCCAGCAGGGCTTCGAAGCCATGGGGTCAGGCAAGTCCGGCAAGGTGATCCTGAACTGGGATTGAGAAGCCTGGACAACGGCTTGTGGATGTCAGGTGCGAAGGCCCGGTCCGGCACCGGGATCCTGAGTGGAGACAAGTCAGCCTTTTTCACGGCTGATTGCAAAAACCCGGCGAAAGCCGGGTTTCTTTTTGCTCTTGCCTTGCCTGCGGCCACTGCCGCCGCAGAAACTTTGTTCGCAGATTGCTTAACACTTCACACACAAGCGTTTAAATGCCTGTAACTATTCGGTTATAATCCCGTCGTTTTCTAGGGATAATAAGAGCCTGCTGGGAGTACATGAGCGTGTTGAAAAAACTGAGCTATTTGCTGGCTGCCGGGATGGCGGCTGCCACCCTGTCCGGCGCCGTCTTTGCCGCCGATGAGATGTCGACGGAAGCCATCGCCGAGCGCATAGCACCGGTCGGTCAGGTCTACACCGCCAAGGATCTGGAAGGCATTGCGACGGCCGCGGCCGCCCCGGCTGCTGCCTCGTCCGGTCCCCGTGATGGCGAGACTGTGTTCAAGGGCGCCTGCTTTGCCTGCCATGATACCGGCGCGGCCGGTGCGCCCAAGCGCGGGGACAAGGCCGCCTGGGAACCACGCATTGCCCAGGGGTTCGAGACCCTGCGCAAGCATGCCATCGAAGGCTTCACCGGCAAAGCTGGCATGATGCCGGCACGGGGAACCTGCGCAGCCTGTAGTGACGAAGAGATCGAAAACGCCATTCACTACATGATCGACAAGCTCTAAGTGGTTGAAAGGGCTCCTATTGCAGCCCTTTAAATCCAATCACTTCCGACTACGCTTGTAGGTGAGCTAATTCGGGAGTGTTGCATGTCAGTCCAGCCCCTCACACCGCCAGATCCCCCACCCTTGCTGGCGGTCGTTTCTTCCATCATGGATTTTCCCGCGCCCGGCATCGCCTCTCCTGAGGACTACGTCAGACTGGTAGAGCAGCTGGGCAGACTCTGCCCCCTGCAGCACTTTGCCATGCTGGGGCTGACCGATGGAGGCCTGCACTGGTTGTATGCACATCAGCTGCCCGAGGCGTTCAAACAGCAACTGGGGCGTGAAGAACCCCGCCTTACCGAACAGCTCACTCAGCTCGATGAACAGCAGGGATGGTGCGTGCAGGCAGTGGAGCACTATGAGGTGCAATGGTTGCTGGCCCGCGGCGCCCCCGAACAGACCCCGACCCTGAGACTGTTGCTGGAGTGTCTGGCCAAGCGCCTGCACGAAACCCAGACCGGCACCCAGCTGGCAGGGCAGGCCTCCCCCCTCATGCAGCGGGATCCTCACTGGCAGCAGAAGATAGAAAAGATCGGCCGCATCATGCGGTTGGCCCACAATCTGCCGCAGCATGCCCTGTTTTCCCAGCTGGAGGCGGTGCTGCGCCAGATGCTGGCCGTCAATGACATGCTGCTGATCCGCCTCGACAACCAGCGACTGGAGAGACTCTATCCGACACGGCTCACCTACGATGATGACGTCATCAGGGCCCTGTGCCACAGCACCAACAGCATAGAGCGCAGCGAGGCCGGATTGTTCTGGTACAGCCTGCCCCTGCGCCAGCAGCAGCAGTATTTCGCCCACCTCATCATCAATACTGCCCAGCCCCTGGAAGCCGATGACAGGCTGTTCCTCGACTTCCTGCGCCACCAGTTGACCCTGCTGCTTGAGCTCAAGAGAGTCAGGCAGCAGCTGGATGAACTCAACTCGGAAGAGTCCATCAACCAGCGACTCCAGCAGTTGCGCCAGACCAACCTGCGGTTGCAGAAACGACTCAGGCATCATCAGGAGCTGGAGCGGCGACTCCAGTTCAATGCGCTGCACGATCCGCTGACCCAGTTGCCGAACCGGGCCCTGCTGATGAATCACCTCCATCATGCCATGACCCGCTATCGCCGTTATCAGACGGCCGGCTTTACCCTGATCTTCGCCGATGTGGACCATTTCAAACAGGTCAATGATGCCTTGGGCCACAGTGCCGGCGACCAGTTGCTGCTGGAGCTGGGCAAACGCCTGCAGAGCTGTATCCGGCAAAATGACATGGTGGCCAGGCTCGGGGGCGACGAGTTCGTCATCTATCTGGACAACAGTCAGCAGGAGGAGGACGTCAGCCCGGTGCTCAACCGCATTGTAGGCCGCATCGCCCACCCGTTCCGGCTTCAGGGCAATGAGCTGACCGTTACCGTCAGCCTGGGGGTGGCCAGCGTCTCGGAGCAGACCACGGACATCAGCGAGCTGCTGCACCAGGCCGATCTCGCCATGTACCAGGCCAAGCGCAATGGCCGCAGTCGCATCGTCATGTATTCCGACGCCTGCATGGAGCACTCAGGCTCGCCGGAGGAGCGGCTGTTCAGGGCCTTGCGGGAAGGGCGGATTGTCCCCTATTTCCAGCCGGTGATCAGGCTGTGTGACAGCCGCTTGGTCGGTCTGGAGGTGATGGCGCGCTGGATCACGGAGGAGGGGGAGCTCAAGGATGCATTCGATTTCATTCCACTGGCCGAGCAGTGCGGCCTCATTCAGGATCTGGATCGCCAGATCCTCAGACGCACCTGCCAGCAGTTGAAGAGCTGGCTGCAGCTCTCGGGCGGCAGCCGCTTCAAGATATCGCTCAACCTGTCCGGCAAGCACCTGGCCAACCGCGAGCAGATCATGGCGCTTGTTCACATCATGGAGGACGAAGGGGTGATACCCGGCTACTTCATCTTCGAATTCAACGAGCGGGAGCTTTCCAGGCAGAGTGCCGACTCCCTCACCTCCCTGCATGAACTCAGGGCCAAGGGGATCCAGATCAGCCTCGACGACTTCGGGACCGGCTTCTCCTCCCTCAATGCCCTGTTCCACTTTCCGGTGGACTACATCAAGGTGGATGACAGCTTCACCCATCGCATGCTGAACTCCCCCAAGGATCTGGCGCTGATCCGCGCCATGCGGGACATCTGCCAGGATCTCGACTTCACTCTGGTGGTCGAAGGCATCGAGAACCAGCAGCAGTTGCAGAAGCTGATCGAACTGGGCTGCGCCCAGGGACAGGGACGCCACATCTCCCCGCCCCTGCCAGGATCCGACATCATACCGCTGCTCACTCAGGCAGACCCGCCGGCCGAGTCCTCCCTCAATCCTTCTTGAACAGCGCTCTCAGGTTGGCGACCCCGACCTGCCCCTTCTGCTGGCGCTCCTCGGCCGTCACCTTCTTCTGGTTTTCCCATTCCAGATCGTCCTGGGGCAATTCTAGCAGGAAGCGGCTCGGCTCCGGGCGCACCGATTCGCCGTACTGGCGCCGCTCCTTGCAGAGGGTAAAAGTCAGCTCGGTCTGGGCACGGGTGATGCCGACGTAGGCGAGGCGCCGCTCCTCCTCCACGTTGTCCTCGTCGATGCTGGTCTGATGGGGTAGCAAGCCCTCCTCCATGCCCACCATGTAGACGTAGGGAAACTCCAGCCCCTTGGAGGCGTGCAAGGTCATCAGCTGCACCTGGTCAGCCTCGTCCTCTCCCTCGTTGCGCTCCATCATGTCACGCAGGGTGAGGCGAGTGACCACCTGAGCCAGCGTCATCGCTTCCTCCAGCTCATCTCCCTCCAGCATCTCGGTGATCCAGCGGTAAAGGGTGGAGACGTTCTGCATCCGCATCTCGGCCGCCTTCGGGCTGGGAGAGGTCTCATAGAGCCACTCCTCGTAGTGGATCTCCTTGATCATGTCCCGCACCGCCTCTACCGGATTGCCGCGCAGCGCCTGATCGCCGAGCCGCACCAGCCAGTTAGTGAAGGCCTGCAGGGCCACCAGGCCACGACCAGACAGGTGCTGCTCCAGCCCCAGCTCGAAGCTGGCGGCAAACAGGCTCTTGCCGCGCTGGTTGGCGTACTGCCCCAGCTTCTCAAGCGTGGTGGGGCCGATTTCCCGGCGCGGCAGATTGACCACCCGCAGGAAGGCGGTGTCTTCGTCCGGATTCACCAGCAGCTTGAGGTAGGCCATGATGTCCTTGATCTCGGTGCGGGAGAAAAACGAGGTGCCGCCCGAGATACGGTAGGGAATGCGGTTGGTCATCAGCGCCTTCTCGAAGATGCGCGACTGATGGTTGCCCCGATAGAGGATGGCGTAATCCTTAAACCGGGTGCGGTTCATGAACTTGTGGCCCATCAGCTCGGCGGCGATACGCTCCGCCTCGTGCTCCTCATTCTTGGCAAACAGCACCTTGACCGGCACCCCGTAGTCGAGCTCGGAGAAGAGCGCCTTGTCATAGACGTGGGGGTTGTTGGCGATCAGAATGTTGGCGCACTTGAGGATGCGTTTCTTGGAGCGGTAGTTCTGCTCCAGCTTGATGAGCTTGAGGCAGGGAAAATCCTCGTTCAGCAGCACCAGATTCTGCGGCTTGGCACCGCGCCAGGAGTAGATGGACTGGTCATCGTCCCCCACCACGGTAAAACGGGCCCGCTCGCCGACAATCTGCTTCACCAGCTCGTACTGGCTGGTGTTGGTGTCCTGATACTCATCGACCAGCAGGTAGCGGATCTTGTTCTGCCAGCGGGTCCGCACCTCCTCGTTGTTCTTCAGCAGCAGGGTCGGCATCACGATGAGATCGTCAAAATCCAGCGCGTTGTAGGCCACCATCTGGCGGTGATAACGCTCATAGAGCTGGGCCAGCAACACCTCTTCCGGCCCCCGGGCGATACGCATGGCCCGAGCAGGCAGGATGAGGTCGTTCTTCCAGTTGGAGATCTGGGTGATGAGGGCCGACAGCTTGTCCTTGTCGTTGTCGAGCTCCGCCTCGGTCAGCTCTTTCAGCAGCGCCAGCTGGTCGGTGTCGTCGAACAGGGAGAAGTTCGCCTTCAGATTCAGGCTCTTGTGCTCACGACGTATGATGTCGAGCCCCAGAGTATGGAAGGTGGAGACCATGAGCCCCCGCGCCTCCTTGCGACCCAGGGTCTGGCCGACCCGCTCCTTCATCTCCCGCGCAGCCTTGTTGGTAAAGGTCACAGCGGCGATGTTGCGGGCGTTATAGCCGCACTGCTGCACCAGATAGGCGATCTTGTTGGTGATGACGCGGGTCTTGCCCGATCCGGCACCCGCCAGCACCAGGCAAGGGCCGGAGACAAACTTGACCGCTTCGTTCTGATTGGGGTTGAGCTTCATGGGCCGGATCTCTTGGCTTATGATGAGGGGCGGCATTGTAACAGAGATCCCGCGGGCAGCCGAAACCGGACACAGGATCCCGCCACTTCGCCTTGTGTTTGCCCGTCATTTTCCGGATCATGGCCGACTTTTCCAGAGGAGATGAGGGGAGCATGAATCAGCAACAGCACGCCCAATTGCGTAGCCAGTTTCCGGCCCTGGCGCAGGAGGTGAACGGCCACCCTCTGATCTATCTGGACAACGCCGCCACCACCCAGAAGCCCCAGGCGGTGCTGGACGCCATCGCTCACTACTATCGGGCCGACAACGCCAATGTGCACCGCGCCGCCCATGCCCTGAGCGGCCGCGCCACCCGCGCCTTCGAGGCAGCCCGCGAGACGGTCGCCCGCTTTATCAATGCGCCCCGCAGCCATGAGGTGATCTGGACCCGCGGCACCACCGAGGCGATCAATCTGGTGGCCCAGAGCTGGGGCATGAGCGAACTCAAGGTAGGGGACGAGATCGTCCTCAGCACCCTGGAGCACCACGCCAATATTGTCCCCTGGCAGTTGATTGCCGAACGCACCGGCGCCGTAATTCGGGTCATTCCGCTGGATAAGCGCGGGGATCTGGATATGGAGGCTTACCTGGCCATGCTGGGGCCGCGCACCCGGCTGGTGAGCGTGGCCCATGTCTCCAATGCCCTCGGTACCGTCAATCCGGTCACCCGGATGGTGGCCGCCGCCAAGGCGGTTGGCGCCCTGACCCTGATCGACGGCGCCCAGGCGGTGGCCCACCTCGAGGTAGATGTACAGACCATAGGCTGCGACTTCTACGCCTTCTCCGGCCACAAGCTCTATGGCCCGACCGGCATCGGCGTGTTGTGGGGAAAGACCGAGCTGCTTGAGCGGATGCCCCCCTGGCAGTCGGGGGGCGAGATGATCGACAGGGTCAGTTTCAGCGGCACCACCTTCAACACCCTGCCCTTCAAGTTTGAAGCCGGCACCCCCCATATTGCCGGCGCCATCGGCCTCGCCGCTGCCATCGACTTTGTCATGCAGCAAGACAGAAACGCACTGGCACAGCATGAGCACAGACTCACCGACTATCTGGTGGCAGGGCTGCGACAGGTGCCGGGCCTGTACCTCGTCGGTGAACCCGGTCAGCGTGCTGGCGCCGTCTCCTTCCTGCTGGACGAGATCCACCCACAGGATGCCGCCACCCTGCTCGACATGCAGGGCATAGCGCTGCGAGTCGGCCATCACTGCGCCATGCCGCTGATGGACAGCCTAGGTATAGGCGGCACCCTGCGGGTCTCCCTGGCCTGTTACAACAACCGGGACGATGTGGAAGCCCTGCTGGCAGCCCTGCACAAACTCAGTGACTTCTTCTAAGGCAGACAACCGAATGAGTGACCTCGCAACCTATACCCGGATAGGCCTTGAGCCCGACGCCGACACCATCCGCCAGCAGTTTGCTGCGGCCCACGGCTGGGAGAACCAGTACAGGCTCATCATCCAGCTCGGCAAACAGCTACCCGTACTGCCCCCCGAGTGGCAGACCGAAGAGCACCGCTTGAAAGGCTGCGAGAGCCAGGCCTGGCTGAAGGGAGAGAAAAGCGAGGATGGTTGCTGGCACTTTGCCTGCGACTCCGATGCCCGCATCGTACGCGGCCTCATCGTCATCGTGCTGGCGGCGCTCAACCACCAACCGTCTGCGGCGATCCAGGCTTTTGATATGGAAGGGTATTTCACCGAACTCGGGCTTGAGAAACACTTGAGCCCGTCACGGGGCAATGGGCTCAGGTCGATCGTGTTGGCGATCCGGGAGCAGGCCGTCTAACCCGCCTTGTTCAGTGGTCGATTACGCTTCGCTAATCGACCCTACTTCTTCATTTCCGGCCTCTTTCTCGGCGCGGGCACCCCGCTCGGCAATCTTCTTCAATACCCGGGAAGCGGCCACCAATCCAAAGGTTGCCGTCACCGGCGTCACGGCCCCGAAGCCGGAGGCGCAATCCATCTTCATGTTGCCATCGCTGGCCGCCTTGGCCTGACAGGTGCCACCATTACCATCCGGATAACTCAGCTGCTCCGTCGAGAAGACACACTCAACCCCGAACTTGCGCGCCGGATTCTTGCTGAAGTTGTACAACCGGCGCAGGTCGGATCGCACCTTCGCAGCCAACGGATCCTGAATGGTCTTGGCCAGATCGGCCACGGTGATCTGGGTCGGATCCATCTGCCCACCGGCACCACCCGCCACAATCACCGGGATCTTGTTGCGTTTGCAGAAGGCAATCAGCGCCACTTTGGCCTTGACCGAGTCGATGGCGTCTACCACATAGTCAAACTCCCGCTTGATATGCTCGCCCAGGTTGTCGGCAGTGACGAAATCATCCACCTCGATCACTTCGCAGTCCGGATTGATGGCGCGAATGCGCTCGGCCATCACCTCGGTCTTGAGGCGACCAACAGTCCCCTGCATGGCGTGGATCTGACGATTGGTGTTGGTGATGCAGATATCATCCATGTCGATCAGGGTGATCTGATTGATGCCGGCCCGGGCTAGTGCCTCCGCCGCCCAGGAGCCAACCCCGCCGATCCCCACCACACAGACCCTGGCCTGGCTGAAGGAGCCGAGTGCGCACTGACCATAAAGACGGGCAATGCCCCCGAATCGCTGTAGATATTCTGCTTTCATACCACCACCTTGCTTGAGGGCGGCCATTATAGCGGCAACCTCTCTCAGGGGCGATGATCGGATGATGGCGGTGTTGAGGTGAGGGAAAAGAAGTGCGGTGTCGGAAACGAAAAAAAGCCCAGTCTTTCGACTGGGCTTCTTGTTAGTGGCGGAGCGGACGGGACTCGAACCCGCGACCCCCGGCGTGACAGGCCGGT
>RCUN01000245.1_pt1 | contig 43035 bp, 38 predicted proteins | sample 2166181 | NCBI WGS metagenome assembly RCUN01 (sample SAMN09932603, study PRJNA488358) | compost metagenome | feature: garden; material: soil; isolation source: compost soil in crotononitrile-enriched culture | place: Germany: Experimental Botanical Garden Goettingen | collected 2016-01-27 | reverse complement strand
CGATTCCGTGACCTACCAGCGGAGTTACTATACCGAGCCCGGCATTCTCCACCGTTGTTTGCACCGCATGGCCAATATCCCCTGTTCTCCTTCCGTTAACAGCCTTACTAATCCCTGCATATAGCGCCGCATGCGTCTTATCAAGCAAATACTGCCCGGCAGGGCTGGCTTCTCCGACGGCATAAGACCAGCCTGAATCCGCGAGCCAGCCATCTTTGTTCACTACGATATCAATGGTGACAAGATCGCCTGCACAGAGTGGCCGGGAATCCGGGAACCCATGGCATACCACATCATTAACGGATGCGCACGTCGCATATGGGAAGCCGCGATAACCCTTCTGTTCGGGCGTGGCCTTGTGCTTCATCAGAAAGGTCTCAACAAAAGCATCGATTTCAAGCGTGGAGATTCCCGGGGCAAGCAGCTTTCGGATCTCCTGGTGACATGCGGCGAGAATCCGCCCCGCCTCCCGCATCCGCTTGATTTCTTCCTTTGATTTAATACTTGCTTTCAAAGCGTGTCCCCTTCCTCCTGCTCTTTATTTCCACTCCTGACAGAGTGATTTAATATATGTATGCAGGATAAGAAAAAAAACCGCCTGTCCGCAGGCGGTTTAGGGTACGTCTATATATGGTAGTGTTACGTTATTTCTTCGTTGTTCCAGATGATCAGGAAACGGAAGAGTCCAATTTGCCCATTTCATGCTCAACCAGATGCGTAAGTTCTTCTTCATAGCCACCCATAATGCGGTATTTACGGACATATTCCTTGACAAATTTCTTGGGGTCCTTTGGCCTGAAAATCCGTGTCATCTCCCGCAGACTTTCTTTGACTTCATTATGACCTTTCGTTGCCATAGTAATTCCCTCCCAGAACGCTTGTAGTTAATGCTCCGATTTTGAGAATGCCGAAAAGATCTGCAAGTACTATCATATGGTGGTTTGGTGCCGCTAATGAGTGAAGTGGGACAAGCAAGCCCTCACAGCCACCCGGCAAGCTTTGCGAAAAAAATGGCCAAGCTGGCAGCGGTTCACAGGAACATAACTCTGCCTTCCGGCAGGCATCTGACAATTTAAATACCCTAATTAAGTCTTACTGAAACAAGCCTGGTAAGTCACTCCTGTCGCACAGACCGGTCTCTCTAGTATGGACCCGGGTATTGGAACGACCTCCTATCCTTTTCCATTGTATCATATTCACTAAAGGGTTTCAGCTTTCTTCAATTCGCACATTTTTGCCCGGCGATAAGGGAAAGAATTTGCATATAGTTTATTTATCGGGCAAGCTAATGGTTAAAATAAGATTAGAACCAAAATTCCGGCAGGAGGATTCTGATACTTATGAACCAGCTCACACCTATACTTGTCTCATCCACTGCCTCAATACCTTCTTTCCCGTCCGCGCAGCCAGAAGATCTGAATACAGATCCCACATTACTGGATGAAGCGGATACAACTATCCTGCGCAAGTATCCCCGGATGCACAGCTTCCTCGTCGTCAGGCGCGGCAAGCTTATTTATGAGAAATATTACAACGGCCATCAGATTGCCACACTGAACGATCTTAGGTCTGCAACCAAAAGCTTCATGTCTGTCCTAATCGGTATCGCTACTCAGCGGGGCGAGATGCTGGATTTGGACAGTCCCATATGGAAGCTTGTCAGCAAATATGCCCCTCACCGTCCTGACCCGCTATGGGGTACAATAACGTTAAGGCATCTTTTGACCATGACCTCTGGACTCTACTGGGAGACCGGTTCAAAACTTGGGGAGAGATTCATTCACCGATTCCACAAGAGCCTCAGCTTAGCCAGGTTCATTCTGAGGCTCCCCGTTCAAGAGGAGAGGCTTGGGACATTTCAGTACAGAAGCACCGATTCTCATATGCTCTCGGTTCTTTTGACAGAGATGACCGGATTCAGCGCCTTTAGTTACGCGCAGTCCCATTTATTTGGGCACCTTGGCATTCATCATGCAGGGTGGTCAGCAAGTGCAGAAGGACATACTATGGGCCATATAGGACTTTCTCTTACCTCTCGGGATATGGCCAAATTCGGTCAGATGTGCCTGAATGGAGGCTTATGGGAAGGAACCCGGGTCGTGTCCGAAGAGTGGCTGCAGCAATCGTTCGCCCCGCAGTCTGAACCCTACTTCGGGTATGGACGCTATGGCTATCAGTGGTGGAGCGGCACTGAAGATGGAGTGCATTTTACATATGCCCACGGTCATGGAGGTCAACAGATCATTCTGATCCCCTCCTTAGATGCCGCCGTGGTATTTACGGCCGACAGTGCGGTGAACCGATGGAGAAACCCCCGGCAGCTGCTGTTGAATTGTGTAATTCCCGCTATGCGAACATGAAAAGCTAACATTCAAGCCCTAGATGTCAGGAGGAGGAATTGATACTTTATGAATCCTAAATCACCGAAAATCATGGTGCTCTACGCTAGTTACGGAGATGGTCATTATCAGGCATCCAAGGCAATTGAAGCTTCTTTTCATCAAAAGGGTATTCATAATGTGATACTTCTGGATCTGATGGCCATGGCACATCCTGTCATTAACGGGTTAACCAAATTCGTATACATGCAAAGCTTTAGAACACTTCCAGCCGTCTATGGCTGGGTATATAACGTCACCAAGGATATGCAGCCGGACACTCCCTTCTCCAATATCCTGCACTCTTTCGGGATGCGTAAGCTTGCGCAAATGATCACCGATCATGAGCCGGATCTCATCATTCACACTTTCCCTCAACTGGTTATGCCCAAGCTGATGAAGAAGACAGGCCTGTCTCTTCCGCTTGTCAATATCGTGACTGACTTTGACCTGCACGGGCGCTGGATTCATCCTGAGGTAGACCGCTACTATGTGGCTACAGATGATCTAAGACTCGAAGCCGTCAGCCGCGGAATCCCAGAGCACCGTGTTCTAGCGACCGGAATTCCCATCAAGCCAGACTTCGAGCGGACACATGAGCCAGATCCCCAAATTACCGGAAAGCTGGATTCCGAGAAGAAGACCGTTCTGCTTATGGCAGGTGCTTATGGCGTGATGCAGGGAATTCGGGATATGATTCAGCCCCTGCTGGATAGCGAGGAGTTCCAGGTTATTGCCGCCTGTGGCAAAAATACAGAGCTCCAGCGCATACTCCAGGAGCAGTATGGAGACAGGCCGAACTTTCAGGTGTTCGGCTTCGTGAACGAGGTTGCCCGCCTGATGCAGACTTGTGACTGCATCATTACCAAGCCGGGAGGCATTACCCTGTCCGAATCCCTGGCCAGCCGCCTGCCCATGTTCCTCTACCGGCCTGTACCTGGTCAAGAGCTTAATAACGCTCTGTATCTGGAAAGCAAGGGCATCGCCTCCGTTGCCTACACGCCTTCCGCCTTGGTTCAGCAGGTGAAGGAGCTGTTCAATGCAGAGGATAAACTTACCGAGAGACAGATGAGGATTGAGCTGATGCGCAAGCCGAATTCTGCCGAAGTCATTGTCAGTGACATTCTGGAGCAATGGTTCTCCGAAGAGCAGACTCCTGCTCTGACTGGTGCAGAACTGGCTTATCCTGTAGGAGCTGTCTAAGGTCTAAGATGAACTGTACAGTTCTGCGCAGGCGGGCCAGGCATAGAATGTAGAGAGAAGGACAAGTGGCCGATGGCCACCCCTTCATCCTGCATGTGTAGAAGGTGATTCCTTGTCGCCATTTAGATCCTCTACAGGTCTGCCCGAGAACCTGGCGGGCTTTCTCTGTTATCTCGTCCCTTTTGCAGGCGGTGCAATTATGCTTGCCTTGGAGAAACGCAGCCGGTATGTGATGTTCCATGCACTTCAATCTCTTATCCTGTTCGGCTTATTGATCGTAGGCCATGTGGTGGCAGGGTTTGTCCCGCTGATCGGAGTGCTCGCCGCCATGCTGCTCCAGCTCACCGGCGTGGTCTTCTGGATCCTGCTCATGCTGGCATCCCTGCAGGGGAAATTCTATAAAGTACCTTATATTGGTAATATTGCTGAGGATCAAATGCGCCGTCTCTAGCTGGAACCGCAGTCTGGGAGAGGTAAATGCGGCTTTTCACTTTCATCAGTCTTCTGATAGAAGAAGCTCCTATGGAGTGAGGGGTATCCATCTCCACCGCTGTTAAAATCGGGAATCTTGACTGAATAGTATAATGATGTTTCCCGATTTTAAAGGCGGGAGCTCACGCTCTCCGATGGATCCCCCCTTTCTCCTCTCCGTTCCTTTTCAATCAATAACAATGAAAGAATAACATCAAGCCGCAGCATCCTCATCCAGGATGCTGCGGCTCTTTGTCAATAAAGGCCCAATGAAAGCTATTGCCCGTTGTTATTCCGTACATCGGTCCTAACGACACCTACGTCTGAGGCATTAATTGCAATCGGATTGCCTCCTTGTCCTGTACTAGCGGACGAGGATTGGCGGACACTAACTGATATTCTCTTGTTCTTGAAGCCGCTTCTTTTCACTCTGGACAACGTCATCACCTCCTTTAAGTCCCAGTGACCACGTTATCTTCGTTTTGATTTTTTAAATATCTTCACATTTACTGCATTACTCGCGAGCACATTTCCGCTATGTGCTTTGGCATGAGTTGATTGGTACACCTTAATCACAATAAAGTTCTTCTTGCCTACCCGGTATCTATATGTTTTCACCCTGGACCGAACCATTTCCATTCACCTCGATTCAGTAATAATTCATAAGTATGTCAGAATAGGACTTGTAGTCTTGGCGAATACCAGGTCACAAAGAAAAATGCAGCATAAGTCGCAGTTAAAATGCTCACATTGTGGGGTATATACCATTACCGCGCCACAAAAAAAGCCGCAGATCCCGGCTAGGGGATCTTGCGGCTTATGATTTGAGGACTAAGCTCATGCAACAGAGGAATCTTGTCTTGCAGCGCCCGAAGTTCCGCTCGAAGATGCAGCGGAAGATGCTTCAGAAGCACCGCGCATCCCATTGAATAACAGATTCATGATAATAGCTGTTACACTGCCTGCCACAATTCCGTTATCTACAAGAATACGTAGCCAGCTTGGAAGCTGGTCGAACAGGGTTGGCACCGTGGTAACTCCAAGACCCATTCCAACTGAGCAGGCAATGATCAGCAGATTCTCGTATCGGTTCAGGTTCACCTGATCCCCGAGCATCCGGATGCCGGATGAGAGAACCAGACCGAAGAGGGACACCATCGCTCCCCCAAGCACAGACGTTGGAATGATCTGAGTGAGTGCCGCGATCTTCGGTACGAAGCCAATGAGTACAAGCAGGCCGCCGGCTACAACAATGACGTCGCGGGTCTTCACGCGGCTCATTTGGACAAGGCCGACATTTTGCGAATAGGTTGTGTAAGGGAATGAATTGAAGAGTCCCCCCAGCATAATAGCGAGGCCTTCGGCCCGGTATCCCTTAGCGAGGTCTTTCGAAGTCACTTCTTTATCCACGATCTTACCTAGTGCCAGGAATACGCCTGTGGATTCGGCCACGCTAACAATCGCAACCAGAATCATCGTCAGAATTGCGGATACATGAAAGGTCGGTACACCGAAATAGAGCGGCTGAACCGCGTGGAACCAACTTGCATTAAGCACAGGCGTGAAATCCACCTTACCGACAAGCGCAGCAACCAAGGTTCCTATGATCAGGCCAAGAAGGACCGAGATCGAACGCACGAACCCTTTGGCAAAACGATTGAGCAGAATAACCAGCAGGAGGACACCAAAGCCCAGCGCTAAATTCAGCGGACTACCGAATTCTGGATTACTGCCCGGATTCCCGCCACCAAGATCACCGAGTGCCGTCGGAATTAGGGTCACACCAATAATCGTAACCACCGAACCTGTTACTACCGGCGGGAAGAAGCGAATCAGCTTGCTGAATACACCTGCGAACAGGAACACGAACAGCCCAGATGCGAGAATCGCACCATATATGGCGGATACACCCATTCCCTTCTCCGTTCCAATGGCAATCATAGGAGAAATGGATTGGAAGGCACAACCCAGCATAACTGGAAGCCCGATCCCGAAATATTTGTTCCCCCATACTTGAAGCAGGGATGCCACACCACAAGCCAGCAGGTCGATAGCAATCAGATAGGTCAGCTGCTCCTGTGACAATTTCAGAGCACCACCCACAATCAAAGGTACGATGACCGCACCGGCATACATGGCCAGCACATGCTGAATCCCGAGTGAGAAAGTCTGCATGGGATGTCTATTTTTCTGAAAAATACGTTCTCTTGCCATCTTACATTGGCCCCCTAATTAATAAATAACTTCTTCTGCAAAAGTAACTGTTCCGTTCTCCAGCGAGGCAACGCGCACCAGAGATTCCACCTGGTAACCGGCCTCCTGCAGCAGTCTGCCTCCAGGCTGGAAGGCCTTCTCAATCACGATCCCGATTCCAGCTACCTTCGCACCGATCTGTTCCACAATACGGGCCAGTCCAAATGCGGCCTCACCGTTAGCCAGGAAATCATCAATAATCAGCACCCGATCTTCCCGACACAGGAACTTCTTGGATACCGTAATTTCGTTCGTCTCCTTCTTCGTGAAGGAGTATACTTTCTCGACCAGGATGTTATCCCGAAGCGTTAAAGACTTATGCTTACGTGCAAAAATCATCGGTACACCGAGTTCCAGTGCAGTCATAATGGCCGGAGCAATACCTGAAGACTCGATGGTCAGCACTTTCGTAATCTGCTCGCCTGCGAAGCGCCGGGTGAATTCCCGCCCCACTTCCTTCATGAGCACCGGGTCCATCTGATGATTCAGGAATGAATCGACTTTCAGCACTTGATCGCTTAGCACGATCCCTTCCTGCATAACCTTATCTCTTAACAGCTTCACTTCTTCTTCCCCCTCAAATTTCTGAACAACAGATCGACTTGTTCCTGATAGATTGCAAAAGCCCATCCTCCGAGATTCAGAGAATGGGCTAAGAAACGGCGAAAGTTATTCACTCTGGCCCAGAATGAATTCACAATCAGCCTTTTCCCGTAGTCCGATCATTCCGGTGATCTGGTAGAAACGTGCAGGCCCATTCCTGCACATATACGAGAAGATATGAATCATTTCCCTATGAAAAAAGAAATGAAAATATAAATTTAAGTTTCATTCAATGTTAGAAGTATAACTTAAGAAATACCCGGAAATAAAGAGGAATTTCGTGGAGTTATTGAATTTTTTTCAAATTACGACATGATTCGTCCCTTGCTTATCCTAAGATTTTACTGTAAAAGACACTATTGCCCAGGATTATCATTCATGTACAATAGACAACATGGACTTTAACTTATGGGTAAGTCGAACAAGCGGCTTCGAATTAAAGTCATCATGGCTGGACAATTGTATTTTAATAAAGGAGAGGTACGAGAATGGGTTTTGTAAAAGAGTTCAAAGAATTCGCGGTTAAAGGAAATGTGATTGATCTTGCAGTCGGGGTCATTGTTGGGGCGGCTTTCGGGAAGATCGTTACTTCACTGGTCAATGATATCATTATGCCTCCGATCGGAAAGATTCTGGGCAATGTGAACTTTAAGGATCTGTACTATCCGCTGGATAATGTAGGGTCCCCTTGGCCCTCTCTTGCTGAAGTAACTGCCAAAGGCAAGTCCGTCATCGCTTACGGCCAGTTCATCAATACCTTAATTGATTTCCTCATTGTGTCTTTCTGTATATTTATGCTGGTTAAAGGCATTAACTTCATCCGCCGTGCGGAGGAGAAGAAGCCGGAGACGGAGAAGACCACCAAGGAGTGCCCTTATTGCATGTCCGATATTCCGGCCAAAGCGACGCGGTGTGCTCACTGTACTTCGGTGCTGGAGGCCGAGGGGGCAGCCGGACATATCTAGGTAATCGCCAAGGCACATCTCAATACTCAATAAAACAGCTAAAAAAGGGACCTTCAATTATAGTGAAGGTCCCTTTTCGATATTCAATTCTATTCCCCAATTCCAAGCTGAACCATTCTATATTCAATGACGTGGGAGTCTTGACTTCTAAAGCGGCTTGGACTGCGGAGGCAGCAGATTGGAGATGACAGACTTCAAATTGCGATCCTCCACGTATGAGTCTCCCCCGGTATCCAGATTCCGAATACGAATCTCCTTATAATCTGCGTTCGCATTCATCGGAGTAAATACCAGCTTCTCCTTGTCAGACAGCTTTAGCTCATATCCCATATCCTTGAACATGCTGAGAAAATCAGCCTCTGTGGGTGCTTTGCCAGCATCCAGCATAATTAACCCCCGCAGTTCCTTGACTTGATCCGGATGAACTACATCAAAATGCACGATACACTCCATCATCAACACTCCTTGGTCGTTTCTAGAAGTCTACCCTAATATAGATTAAATTAATGCGATGTGCGTTATCTCACTGTAAAGGGCTTAAATCTGTTCTGATCCGCAGCTCGGGCACCACTTGCTCCCTTTAGCAATCGGAGCCGCACAGATCTGGCAGTTCGTGGTCTCAAGCGGAATATCCTCATACCCTTTCTCTTCCACGGGATATGCCGAATTCGCCTGCTTCTCCTGTTCCCGCTCCTGGTCAGGACTTAGCACATTCTCTTTCCAGGTACGAATACGCCGATCCAGTTCGAGCTGCCGCTCACGTTCACGCTCCAGTTCACGCAGACGGCGTTCTTCCTCCTCAGGACTCAGCCGTTCACGCTGAGAGACATATTCCGGTTCCAGAATAATCGGATCCAAATCAATGGATTTCTTCTCCTGGTATGTAGGGGCTGCTTCTTCCCGGGCTTCAGGCTCCGGCTCCACCTCTGGAGCTTTCTTGGCTGCAGCGGCTCCGTCATATTTCTCCAGCTTCCGGCCGCAATAAGGACAGAAGAGCGCTTCTTCAGGAACCACCTTGCCGCACGCACACAATCTTTCATTGCGCAATGAGGCAATTTTGAGTCTGACTTCATCCTTCTCTTCGTTCAGAAGATCACAGGTTTTGGCTAGATCCATCATTTCCTTCTCGGCCTTGGACATATCCGATTCGCGGTATCCTTCATAGAAGACCTGCCCCATACGCTGGAAGTAAATCCCCATCTCACGTTCAATATTTGAAATTTGGTTATTTAGCTTGCTAATTTCAACCGCATTTTGCGCACGCTCAGTCGCCTTACCTGCACCCTTTTTAATTCGCTGCAAGAAATCCATAAACGTTCTCCTCCCATTTCCCCTAAAACCTTCCCTGAATTGAAAGGCGGCATCTGGTTCCTTAATTGTCTTATACACTTCACTATGAATTGAAACCAATATCCATGTCAAATTCCTAATATTTCATCCCATGAATGATTGCCCTAAGCAAACCAAGCTTGTTCATGCCATATATCATTCATCCCATATATCATACCAGATTTCAACCTTTCTGGGAAAATGCGCTGATTCACCCGTCTAAACCACGTGTATAAAAGTATAAAAATACCGGGAGTGAACTTATGATGAGTAATGCCAAGACGCGTTATTACGTTTCGGTCACACATCACCTCATTCAAGACGTACAGAACGAATCGACTGAATACGAAGTCTACTTGGATGATGAAGAGCTCGGTCTGCTCCGAGATAAGCTGGATGATCTCTCCAAAGAGGATGAATACACCCTGAAGCGGGCACCTGTACCGTATAAATCGGCCGATAAGGACGAAGCTACAGATCATTACAATGACAAGCTTATGGATGTCTATGAATACCTGCATCAGATCGGTGACGGGAAGACAAGGCAGGCCATTGAAAGCTTGGGAGTACTCGGCAAGCTGGAAAATTCGGATTATGACCACAAAGGATATGGCGAGGGTTCGCCGACGAATAAATAATAACCCGGGATAAAAAACAGGGCTGGCCTTGCGAGAATTCTCGCGAAGCCAGCCTTGTTGTATTATTCAAAGCGCTAGAGGCCATATGCCTCTAAGAGGAGGAGGATTGCCGAAAGGCGGCCAGTTTTCTAACTTGTTCCCTGGTTCGCTCCATCAACCGGGCCTCAATGCGCCTAACCCCGGCTGCCGCGCCGGGAAGCCCCGGCAGCAGCTCAGCCCAGGCCTGCGCATCAGCAGCAGGCCCCGGCTGCTCTTCCCCGGACGTCAAGATTACCTTGACGTCATGGAACTGCGGACCGGGCACATGCAGCCGGTCCTGTTCCGCCGCCTCGGCCAGCCATTCGGCCAGGGCCGGGCCTTGGCGCTCCGCGCGGCTGCCGGCATCGCCCCGGCGGGCAGCCGCGGCCGGCAATTCGGATGCTCCCGCAGGGGCATCCGCTGCCCAGGCCGCGAAGACGGCGCCCTGCAGGCGCTGCGGCGCAAGGCCCAGCGCCGCCCAGCGCAGCGACGGCGCTGCTGTCCACTGCGCCGCGGCAAGCTCTGCGGCCGCGGCGACGTGCGCGCAGCCGGCTGCGCCGCAGCTGCAGGCGCCCGCAGGCGCGCCGGAAGGTGCGCCGGGCGCCTGCGCCCAAGGCGGCTGCGGGGGCAGCAGCGCCTCTGCGCCAGCGGGCTGCCCGCCCTGGAGCAGCTCGGCGAGCTCCAGGGGGTGCGAGCCGAAATGGTTCACAAGCCGGGCCAGCAGCCCGGCATCTGGTGCAGCAAGGGGAAAGGTTACTGTGCTAGGGCCCTTGCGTTCACCCTCCGCTGCAACCTCATCCTGCTGAGCCGGCTTCAAGTTCAGCTCTACCTGAAGCTCGCCTTCAGAAGCCACCACCCGGCCCTCCTGCTGAGTCGTCTTCTTCACCTGGACCCCTCCTTCCGAATATCTTGATGCCATTCAAACACTCGACTCACATATTTCTCATATCAGGTTAACACTACCCGACCTTAAGTAATACTCATTATTTAGCTGTATTACTTCAAACTAGCGCACGTTGCCCGCCACTATACCGTAGAACGTAACCTAGAGTTCAAGCTCAATCACATACAAGGCCCTTAGCAATGGGTTACTTGGGTTACCTCGGTTTCTTAGTGGCTTCTTAAAAGTCTTCAGTGACTTCTTAACTTCTCCTAGTGTCTACTTGTGTCTTCTAGTGCCATCTAACTTCCTGCATCCTAGCTCCAATCGCCCGCCTGCAAAGTAATCAGACTTTGCAGTTCCTCGCTCGACATCTCGGTCAGCCACTGCTCACCGGAACCAACCACCTGCTCAGACAAGGATTTCTTCCGTTCAATCAATTCATCAATCCGCTCTTCCAGCGTTCCTTGACAGATCAATTTATGAACCTCCACATTCTTCTCCTGTCCAATCCGGAATACGCGGTCTGTGGCCTGATTCTCCACAGCCGGATTCCACCAGCGGTCAAAGTGAATGACATGGTTGGCGCGGGTTAGATTAAGTCCCACTCCCCCTGCTTTGAGAGACAGGATGAATATGGAGGGGCCTTTGCCCTCTTGGAACAGATTCACCATCCGGTCGCGGTCATTCTTCGCCACACCGCCATGAAGGAAGAATGGAGCTGTATCGTAATGCTCAGCCAGCTGCTTCACAAGCAGCTCACCCATCTGTACATATTGGGTGAAGATCAACGCGGCTTCGCCGTTCTCACGGATCATATCGAGCAGTTCCAGCAGACGATCCGTCTTGCCTGACCGGCCGGCCGACCCTTCCGGCCTAGCCTGGTCAAACAGCGAAGGATGATCGCAGATCTGCTTGAGCCGGGTCAGTGAGGACAGCACCAACCCCTTACGTGCAATGCCGGTACTCTCCTGAATCCGGGACATCAGGTCATCGGTGACCACCCGGTACAGCCTCGCCTGCTCTACCGTCAGCGAGCAGTACGACTTTATCTCGATCTTCTCCGGCAGATCCTTGCGAATGTCTGGATCACTCTTCAAGCGGCGCAACAGGAACGGAGCAACAAGCTTTCGCAGGCGAAGCAGCTCGGCAGCCTGTTCTTCTCCGCCTCCTGTATACTGCTTGCGAAATGAAGCATAAGTGCCAAGATACCCGGGATTCAGGAATTGAAAGATCGACCACAGCTCACTAAGCCGGTTCTCCACCGGTGTTCCTGTCATCGCAATACGATGAGGGGCGCTCAGCTTCATTACACTTTGAGCCTGCTTGGTGCTGTAATTCTTGATATATTGAGCTTCATCCAGAATAATGGACTCCCACTGAGCCTCTTTCAGCTCTTTGGCATCCCGTCCAGCCAGATGATAGGTTGTAAGGACAATATCGTGCTCCTGGCAGGCCTTCATGAACGGCTCCCCATGAAGTCGGTCGGTTCCATGATGGATATACAGCCGGAGCTCCGGTGCGAATCGGCTCAGCTCCTTCTGCCAGTTCCCGAGAAGAGACGTTGGGCATACAATCAGCCTCGTCCCTTCTGTATGATCACTTAGAAGGGTTGTTATAACTTGAACGGTCTTACCAAGGCCCATATCATCTGCCAGAAGAGCACCGAATCCGAGTGCCTTCATGGTAGAGAGCCACTGATATCCCCGCTCTTGATACGGCCGGAGGGTGCCCTGAAGGGACACAGGAACCGGAAGGGGTCTGAGGCTTTTAAGCACTCCCCCCTCCATCAGCGCGGCAATCAGGCCGGTGGTCTCTACCCCCTCGACATAAAGGCCTTCATAGCGCCCCTCCTCCAGGGAGTCATTCGTCAGATGCATAAGTTCCTTGAAGGTCATACTGCCTTGTTCATGCTTCTTCATATAGCGAAGGACCTGACGAATCTCTTTCACATCGATCTCAATCCATTCACCACGGAAGAGCACTAGGGGTGCCCGGGCAGAAGCAAGCTCTGCAAGCTCCGCCTGGGTAAGCTTCTGACCGCTGAGCACGGCCTCCATCTCAAAATGGACGACCTGTTCAACCCCAAGCTTCGGCTTCTCTCCTTTGCCCGCCTCTACCGGATCCCAGCTTGAAGTCTTAATCCGAACTCCTGCCCGTCGCTTACCTTCTTTGGTCCAGCGCACTGGCATCTGTACGGTGACTCCATGCCTCCGCAGAACGGGTACCGATTTGCTGAGGAACGAATACACCTCTTCAGGATTCAGCTTGGCAAATTCGGGACGGGGTACATTCATCGCAGCGGCCACTTCCGGAGATACCTCCGCAGCCTTAGCCAGCCGCAGCAGCAGATTCTCCTGGACACCGCTGTACTTCCGTCCGCGGATCAACATCTCCTGGTTCGGCTGATTCCAGATCAGGGCAGCCGGAAGCAGGAGTGAAGCGTCCTCGGGCACCTCGGCCCAGATCGACAGCCCCCAAGTGCGTGCCGAAGGCTCTATCGTATCACTTTCGTCCGGAGGCTCCAGTCTTAAGCAGAGCCGAAAGCCGGCACCTGTTGCCGGTTCGTCCTCTGAGGATGCACTCGGCAGCTCTCCGCCCAGAACGGAGATCTCCTCGGTCAGCTGTTCAATTTCTGCCGCAGTCCCTTGTATATCCAGCGGTCTGTCTCCGCTGAGAAGTCCTTCCCACCATAACTCAATAAGCGGCGAGACGCCTCTTCGGTATCTCCCTTTAACGGAGCTTAGCTCCTTGCCAAGCTCCTTGGTTGTCTTTCGCACTTCATGATCAATGAATGCAGTCAGAAAAGAATGCAGCACACTAAGCTGACGAGCTTCTACGGAGAGCTCATCTTCCGCGGCTGTATGCTGCACAGGCGCAAGACCGATGGGCGGCATGCTACTGGCAAGCTGGCGGAATCGTTCCTCGTCATGGATATCATCCAGACGGGGTCCCCACACCGCCCTGAGCGCCATTTGACCGCTCCGTCTGCGGGCGCCCGGCACTGCGGCTGGACGGGCGGAAGGAGCAATAGCGCCGCGGAGCATTAGCTCCAGTGCAAATTTTGCCGCGCCGCTCCAATAGTTCATTTCTGCCCCTGGCGTGATTCCTTTAGCCGTCAGCTCCGACTCATCATAATTCAGCAGCAGTGGCCAGGCCTCCTCGGGAGATAAGGCCAAGCCTTCGAGCGTTCTGCCCAGCATCCCCTTCCGTTCACCCCGGCGGGGCACGCCGCGAAGAGCGGGAGCTGTCCAGCGCAGTTCAGCCAGCCGCAGTGCCGCTTGCTGAAAGGGACGAGCGCCATAAGCGAGTTCAAGCCTTCTCAGGGAGGCGGTCCAGGCATCCACTTTCGATTCCGATGCTTCTCCTGAGAAGCAGAAGAATACGTCTCCGAGCCAAATTCCATACAGATGTCGATTCATTGCTTTCTCCTGTCTATTCACGATTGCATATCCGGTACACATACATTACTAACATATTATACGAAAAACCGTAGTTTTAAAAACGGTCAGTTCTCTTTCCGCAAAAATGTTTCAAATTAGTCGTTGAAGCCACAGGCCCTGCATATGCATCTGAAGAGAGGACAAGAGCACCGCGTCCTGTTCACGGCACGCTTGTAGTATCCATCTTCTGGGTATATTCATTATAATAAACATTTAACGGGAGGGCCTTGCATGTATACTCGAAACCCTTATAAATGGTGGAATATCCTATTCTATATTGGCGTTATCATCATGAATACACTTGCGGTTGTTCTACCACTCGGCGGGCATTCCACAGAGGAAATTTCAGATATGTACCCCACGCCGATCACCCCCGCGGGATACGCCTTCTCGATCTGGTCCGTCATCTACTTATTGCTGGCCGGCTTTGTGATCTACCAAGCGAACCGCTCATATGAGAGCCGAGACTCGGTACGGTCGATTGGAATCTGGTTCGTGATCTCCTGTATTCTGAATATGGGCTGGATTATTCTGTGGCACTATTTATACATAGAGTTTTCTTTAATCGCCATGTTTGCACTATTTATCAGCCTCGTCGTGATCTACCGCAAGACTCGCGCTATAACTTTCCCCACCCTGGGAGAGACTTGGTTCGTCCGCTTGCCGTTCAGCATTTATCTCGGCTGGATCAGTGTGGCTACCCTTGTGAATGTGGCTGTAGTCCTCTCCAAGAATGAATGGGACGGCTTCGGACTCTCAAGTCCCCAGCGGGCTATTATTATGCTAGCCATCGGTGCTGTTCTCGCCTTGCTTGTCAGTTATCCGGCTCGTGACGGTGTACTTCCGCTTGTATTCGTCTGGGCCTATATTGCGATCGCGATCAAGCAGGAAGATACCCGAAATGTATATCTGGTAGCGGGCCTGATGGCTCTTATCCTCTTTGTATATGCGGTCTGGCTGCTGATCATTCGGACACGGGAGCGAGACTAAGACCCCCTCCACGTCATGTCACATTCACCGCCTCCTTCTTGTCTATAACAGTGAAGAGGTTTCCGTTCTATATAAGTTCAACTTAAGAATTACCCATAGGGCAAGAGTGTGGAATGATTCGTTTAACTTATATAGCTCCTCTTAACCCTTTAACCTGAAGGAGGTAATGTATGATGAGAATATTAGTAGCCGGAGCTGCTGGTGTCGTTGGACGTTATCTGGTTCCCCAGCTGGTTCATGAAGGCCACCAAGTGACGGGTATGACCCACAAGGAAGAGAATACCGAAGTCATCCGAAGCCTTGGGGCCTATCCATTAATTGCAGATGTATATGACCGTGAACACATCTTGACGATTCTCGAAGAATTGAGACCGGATGTGCTAATTCATCAGCTTACCGCATTAAGTGCAAGAAACTTCTCGGATAATAATAGGATTCGCACCGAAGGTACGCGCAATTTAGTCGATGCGGCCAAGGCAGCAGGTGTGAAGCGAATGATCGCCCAAAGCATTGCCTGGGCCTATGAGCCCGGCCCCACACCTGCTGGAGAAGAAGTTCCACTGGATACCAACGCTCCCATGCCAAGACGACTAACCATTGATGGTGTAGCCGCTCTCGAACAAGCCACCGCCGAGATTTCGGAGCATGTTATTCTTAGATACGGGATGTTCTACGGACCGGGCACCTGGTACGACAATCCGGGATGGATAGCTGAACAGGTTCTTCAGGGTCAGGTCCAAGCAGGCGATGGAATAACTTCCTTCGTTCATGTCCAAGATGCCGCCCGGGCCGCTGCTCAGGCTTTGAACTGGCCATCCGGGGTCGTGAATATTGTGGATAACGAACCCGCAGCTGGACGGGAGTGGCTCCCTGTCTATGCGGAAGCACTCGGCGCTCCGAAGCCGATCTATGAACCCGGCCTCCTGAGTCCGGGTGAACGGGGAGCCTTAAACTTCAAAGCCCGCCAAGAATATGGTTGGGAGCCGCTATACCCAACCTGGAGAACAGGCTTCGCTCAGAGCCTTAACACTCATTAACCAGGTTGTAAATGAATTTATATTACAAAAAGAAAGACAGCTCTCTCACCTTGAGCTGTCTTCTGCTTGATTCTATTTCATATGTCCAATCACTTCTATTTCTTGAGTGCAATCACTTCAATTTCAACTAGTCCATCCTTCGGCAGCCTAGCCACCTCAACTGCACTGCGAGCCGGATATGGCTCTACGAAGAAGGAGCTGTAAATTTCGTTAACCTTCGAGAAATCACCCAGGTCCTTCAAGAATACTGTGGTCTTGATGACTTTATCCAGACCGCTTCCCGCCTCTTCAAGAATCGCCTGAACATTCTGAAGCGACTGTACAGTCTGCTTCTCTACTCCTTCGGCAAGCTCTCCGGTTACCGGGTCGAGTCCAAGCTGTCCTGATGTGTAGATGAGGTCTCCAATTTCTACTCCCTGTGAATAAGGTCCAATTGCGCCGGGCGCTTTGGTTGTTGAGATTGCGTTTTTGTTCACGGTTAAATCCCTTCCTTTTCTGTATGGTTATTTAGAGGGACGAAGAATAAGAATGTACTTCCAAGTCCCTTCTTGCTATGCAAACGGATGAATCCTCCAAGCAGATCTGCAAGGTCCCGACTAATGGATAGCCCGAGTCCCGTTCCTCCATATTTACGGCTGATGGAACCATCTGATTGTTGGAACGCTTCAAAGATGAGCGTATGCTTGTCCTCTGCAATACCGATTCCGGTATCCGTCACGGCAAATACAATCCATTCTCCCCGGATAAGATCGCCTGGCTTCTCTCTGCGGATCTCCAGCTTGACTTTGCCCTCATCGGTGAATTTAAAAGCGTTAGCCAGCAAATTGCGAAGCACCTGCTGTAATCGCAGAGAATCCGACACCATCTTATCCGGGAGACCTTCATCCTGCCTGACCTCGAATTCAAGTCCCTTACGCTCTGCCAGATGCTTAAATTGCATCTCGATGACTTCCACAAGCTCCCTAAGACTGATCTCTTCCCTTGAAATTTCCAAACGGCCCGCTTCGACCTTGGATAGATCCAGGATGTCGTTAATAAGCTGGAGCAGATCCTGACCCGACTTATGAATAATCGCCCCATATACCGGATTATCATCATCCGCACTCTTGGGGCCAGACTCTTCGATAATTTGGGCCAGATTCAAAATACTGTTGAGCGGCGTACGCAGCTCATGAGACATATTAGCCAGAAACTCAGACTTATATTGTGAGGCCAGCAGCAGCTGGTTGGCTCGCTCCTCCAGTTTGATCTTGGTCTTCTGGAGCTCCTCTGCCTGCTTCTTGAGAAGTTCGTTCGTGTATTTCAGCTCCAGATTCAGATTCTTTTCCAATTGAAAATCCCTTAATATCAAGGCAAATATAGCACTTAAACCTACTCCGAATGGAAAGACAACCGGGGCTATTTCGAGCATATATTGGTTGAAAGGGATTACCCCGAAGATACTGATATTAATCGTATTGAAGATATTCACAATCAGGATCGTAATGCACGCTTTCACCAGGAGCCGAAGCTGACTACGCCGCATCCATACATTCAGTCCGGCGCATATGACACCCAGGATCGCGAGATTATATAGCCCCGCTATGGCTGCTTCGTTAATTCCGAAGGTAAGTCTCACCAGCCCAATCCCCACACCGACAATCATGATGGTCAGCGGCTGTGAATAGACGACTGTCGAAATGAGCAAAGGAACAAATCTCAGATCAAAGATCACATTATCACTAAGCCGGAACCCGAACTTCATACAGATCCAACCCGCAATAATCATCAATAATACTGAACCGGCATACTTTACCTTACCCGATGTAAAATTGAACAGATACTTATATAATATATTCGCCAGGTAAGCCACACTAATCAACATTCCCAAATTCATCAGGAACATGTCCCTGAAGCCCATTCGCTCACTCCTGTTGTTAGAACCATTCGTATGGATGGAATATTCAAGAAATATTTCATCCTTCTTATCATAGCATGAAGCAGAGTATAGAGATAGCATTACAACGGCAAATAAAGACGCAGACCTATGGGAAGATCTGCGTCTTTATGTCTAGATATTCATCTATTTACGCCCTATATTACTGGCGGCTGCGGGCCCAGTCGTTATACTCTCGTTCCGCATCATCCTTCGTATGGCCATAACGCTCCTGAAGCTTACCTACAAGCTTGTCTTTCTCGCCATCGATCACATCAAGATCGTCGTCTGTCAATTTGCCCCACTGTACTTTGGCTTCACCTTTCAGTTGGTTCCATTTCCCTTTAAATACGTTGTTATCCATGATTATCAGCTCCTCGAAATCTATGATTGATGTAGTTCACGAAGTGACGATAAAGGATGCTCTCCCTTATAGATTACCCCCGTGATCTCTGCATGAATCCGCCGTTCCGTTCAGTTCATCCTCAATAAATATATTAAAAAGAAGACTCTCCGGTCTCCCCGGAAAGTCTTCATGGTGTTAACCTGCGTATTCGCCGCGTTTCTTGCGCATTCGATAATCCTCTACGAATAATCCGGCATAGTATGGGTCCCACTGGGTTCCCCGGCCTTCTTCAAGAATCTGAATCGCCCGGTCTGCATCAAGCCCCTTACGGTAAGGCCGGTTGGAGGTCATCGCGTCAAATGCGTCGGCCACCGCGATAATACGACCGAACAGCGGGATTTCCTCTCCTTTGAGCTGGTCAGGATACCCCTTCCCGTCAAATCGCTCATGATGGGACCTTACCCCAGAAAGAAAAGGGGCCATGGCATCAGCAGGTTCAATCTGCCGCAGGATGCTCTCCCCCATAACCGGGTGCTGCTTGATCTGCTCGAATTCTTCATCTGTAAGACGGCCTTCCTTGAGCAGAACGGAATCCCTTGTTCCGATCTTCCCAATGTCATGCAGCAGCGCAGATTTGCGGAGTGTATCCACCCTCTCGCTAGGGAGTCCTGCAAGTAATCCGATCTGTACCGCGTAATCGGCCACACGCAGTGAATGCCCGGCAGTATAAGGGTCGCGGGCATCCAGTGCGGCTGCAAGAGTGGCAAAGTAACTCTCAATCAACTGATTATTGAGGTTCGACTGCACTTTAATCCCGCTAAGCATGTGGTTGAATCCGGACACGAGCTTTGAGAATTCGTCGGAGAACATATCACTTGCCTGAGCGTTCAGGTTGCCTTCTTTCACCTCGGCCATCCGCTCATACAGGTGCTGGATTGGAATCTCCACATCCCTGGTCAGCAGCCAGGCCCCGAAGAAGGCAAACCCGAGAGCGACGATAAGAATATATCCAGCCCACTTCCAGTACTCCCCACCGGAGCTCTGAAGATTACCGATCCGGAGCTGGACGGCAAGTCCATACAGGAGCAATGGAAAGGCCCCGATCAGGAACGCTCCCCATCTGAACTTTTGCTTAATTGAAATCATTACCTGACCGCCCAGCGACAGTTCAAGACCGAACCTCCGGCTGCTCATACGCTGGACCTCTTCCAGCACCGGCCGGATCGCATAGGAAGTCAAGAAGAATTCAATCATTGCATGCATGGCAGCGACAAGCAGAGCACCCAGAATCGCCAGAATAAGGAACCTCTGAGGGAAGTGCAGCCTTCCCGACTGAATCAACCACTGCGTAAGGAGGACTGCGGGAACGGACAGACCGAACAAATGCGGTCCCAGTATCCTTTTTACCGCCAAGGAAGGAAGCTGATGAAGACGGATATAGATCCTCTGCAGCTGCGGATAATCGTAAATATCCTGCTGGAAGGCCATCTTAATCGGCTTAATATGGATTCGAAAGGCCGTCCACTCCAGACTCACCATGGAGCACAGGGAGATGGCCAGGACAAGGACAAGCCATAAATACTCCTCAGTTGAAATTTCCAGTGTCGTAAATATCATCAGACCGCCTACTCCGGCGACTGCCGTTATTGATCCAATGAAATAATTAAGCAGGAGCCGGGAGGATAAAGGTTCGGTATATCATCAAGGCGTATCGCCCCTTCCCTTTGCTAAAAAAGACTACCTAGTCATTATCGGCACTTTCTGACAATAAATTGACAGCACTACAGATTTATATTCGGCAGTTCTTCCAAATTCCCTTCTGGCAGGGAATCAACCTTAGCCGGCTGCGCTAGCTTTTTGTTTCAAGGATTACGATTCATGTCTAATAATTTCAGTAGAGAAGAAGTACACTATACAAAATGTCTATATTTCCTGGAGGTGGCCATGGACTTAACAGCCTTAACCAGTTCAATCATCATTCTGCTGGCCAGCCTATTGTTGGTTGGGGTTTTTGCAACCAAATTTTCAAGCCGTTTCGGTCTGCCCGCACTTGTGTTCTTCATCGCAGCCGGGATGATACTTAGTAATTTCCTCTATTTCGATAACGCCTTTATTACTCAGCTCGTCGGCACCTTTGCCTTGATCGTCATTCTGTTCGAGGGAGGGATGCAGACCAAGTTCATCACCATAAGACCCATTCTCCCCGCTGCCCTGTCTCTTGCCACAGTGGGTGTTCTGTTTACTACCGCCGTGATCGGAGTAAGCGCCATGCTGATTCTGGATGTTCCCCTCGCGGACGGTCTCTTGTTCGGTGCCATCGTCGGTTCTACGGATGCTGCCGCCGTATTCTCTGTGTTAGGCGGCAAGAATATCAAGGAAAGGCTAACGTCCACCCTGGAGGCTGAATCTGGGAGCAATGACCCCATGGCGGTCTTTCTGACTGTTACCCTGATTGGCTGGATTCAACACCCGGACGACCACAACATCATTAAATTAATCTTTTCTTTTGTTCTGGAGATGGGGCTGGGTCTTATCTTTGGACTACTTCTTGGCTGGATTGCCGTGAAAGTAATTAACAAGATTAACTTTGACTCATCCGGGTTATACCCTGTGCTGGCGATTGCTTTTGCCGTCCTGACTTATGGTCTAACTTCGGCACTTCATGGCAGCGGCCTGCTCGCTGTGTATGTCATGGCTCTTGTGCTTGGCAACTCCGATCTAACCTACCGCCAGTCCATTCTTCACTTCAACAAAGGATTTGGCTGGATCATGCAGATTACCATGTTCACGCTGCTCGGTCTGCTTGTCTTCCCTGGGGAGCTGCCTGCAATCATGCTTCAAGGTCTTGCCTTATCGCTAATATTAATGCTGATCGCCCGTCCTGTAGGTGTGTTTGCAAGCACGCTGTTCTCCAAGTTCAGCTTCAATGAAAAGCTCGTGCTCTCCTGGGCCGGACTAAGAGGCGCCGTTCCCATCGTGCTTGCCACTTACCCGTTGATTAACGGTCTGCCTGACGGAAGACTGTTCTTCAATGTAGTCTTCTTCGTCATTCTGACCTCTGCACTAATTCAGGGAGCTACCATTACTCCGCTTGCGGTTAAGCTTGGTCTCGTCGATGCTTCGAGCAATCAGTCCCACTCGCTGCTTGAGCTGGTCTCCCTGGGCAAGACCAAGTCGGAGATCAATCACCTCCACGTCCATGCAGGCATGGTGAATATCGGCCAAGAAATCCGCAACCTTGGGCTACCCCCAGACGTGCTGGTGACCGCAGTCATTCGCGGTGAGGAGATCGTCACCCCTCTTGGAGATACGGTTATTGAAGAAGGCGACACGCTCTATATCCTCGGTCCCAAGTCCGAACGTGAGCGGATTAAGAAAGTCTTCCGCTTTCAGGAGGTTCCCTTTGCCCCCGCGGCTCCCGAACCTGAATTGATTCGAGGTGAACCTGATCTGAGCAAGAGCAAACAGCCCAGCGAGCCCGATAATCTGAAAGACCCTCTGTAAGTTATTTAACTCCATAGCAAGGTGGCAAAAGGCCCGTCAAAGATGATCCACTTTGACGGGCCTTTTGGGGTCCACATAACTTTCACCGAGCTGCCCGGCTGGAACGTGAATTGGAATACCCGGGATTGGTCAATCACACTGACCAAATAGGGTGTAACTTGAATTTCTTGAGTATATCCGCACCTACCTTCTGCTGTTCTTAGCCTTCTTGTTCAGCCAGAACAGCCAGCCGCCCAGAATTGCAATGCCGACAGCCAAGAGTACATAAAAACCAACGGTATACCATACGTCTTCAATAGAACCCATCTCGAACTCCCCTTTCCAGTTTTAGAAGAAAGCACGAAAAAACATTGTATGATTTAATAACCACCCTGGTATATTTTTAACCCGAATTCCTGCTTTTCATAATTTGTGTTGCATTCTTCTTGAATATACTGTATAGTATACATTTAGGTTGTAAACCCTCATATATGTAGTTCCTCAAAAGATGATAACTCTCCTTAAGTATCTGCAAGAAATTCCTATTTGAACTAACCCTAAGAGTAAGAATTTTGGAGTATTCTGATTCACACTGGCGCGGTCATTGGAGCCGCAAGGACAAGAGAGAGGTAGGGCTTTTGTTGTTTTAGAAAAACGTCAGTTATGATCTGAAGCAGGAACATCGCCTTGTTTTCGGCACGTGTACACGAAGACAGGGATTACAATAATAATATGTAAATAAAAGCGAGCGCCGCAGGATTCCCTGTCAGGCGCTCGCGTCTATTTTACCGGTCCTTACCCAGCCTTCCGCTATTAGAAGAACTAGCCCAGGGGTAAATTATTGTACCTCGTAATTATGGCCGTAGTTATTATCCCAGTACGTTTGCCCGCCAGTTGTATACGAAATCGCATACTTAACATTTGTGGCACCCGGAACATTGAAGCTATAATTCCAGCCTTCAACTGTATTGAAATTATTCAGGCGGCCATAATAAGTGGCGTTGCCCTCATGAGACGTTGCCCAGTTGTCCGTGGTGTAACGTACTTTTACTGTTTTTGTTGGATCCAGGTTTTTCACATAGATGTTGCCGCTGAATGTACCATTGCTCAGAGTACTGCTCGCATTAAGCACATTTGGTGTCCCCAGAATGATAGATGTTAAAGGGTATGAATTATTCACTTCATTGTAATAATTTGCTGACCCGTTATTATCCCAATAAGTCTGGCCATTCACGTCGTATTTAATCGCGAACTTGATGAAGGACAGATTCTTCAGCTCGGCATGTGCTGCATTGGTAGCATCATTTGTGAAAATACCAAAATGCCATTTCTCATGGCTTGAATCCGTCGGCCCTACATAAGACGCAGCCGTATCATACCAAGTTGTGTTATCTGGTGTGTAATGGACAGTCACATTCTTCACGGGTCCCAGGTTCGCAACCTCAATATCGCCGCTGAATCCGACATATCCAGGTTTGTAAATAACGCTGACATTCGAATCGATCAGCTTGACCTCATCCCCGCTCGCAAATGCCGATCCAGTAAACGTTATACCAAAAATCAGAGAAAACATCATCAATCCAGCAAATAGTCTCTTCATTGCTTTCACAATTCTCACTCCTCTAATTTAGTTTTTTGCACCACAGTCTACCGACAAAAAAGAGACTCAGCTTCGCATGCGTTATTGTTCTTTCATCCCTCCCTACTCTTTGAAAAAAAATGAAATTTTCATAAAACTTAATCGTTTACTCTTTCAAAATAACTCTAGTTAAACTTTGTGTAAATAGTTAAAAAGTAACATATTTTATATATTAAGTAATGTTAAGGCAGTCGACATTCACCCCACTGACATTTGCTGTAAGGGATTTTATTAATAGGGAATAGGGCTATTACCCCCAAATCTTTAGGAGCTGGAATATGAAATAACCTGCTTATTATTGCTTCCATATCAGCATAAATATCCTGTTCACGATCAAGAGGATGGCGAGTACGAGGGCCAGTTTATGCTTTCCAGATGCATACAGTGCAGCAGCGGACAAGCCGAATACAGCCAGCTCAAGGACAAAGTAGGCTATTCCAGTAAATGGATAACTCGCTTTAGGAGAGCCGAACAAGCCCCAAATTACAGCAGCTGCAATCGGCGTTCCGAGACCGAGCAGAACCTTTACGGCAGCCTGATTTCCTGTGTGAAAACCCCAATATCCATATGCAGTCAATGCCGCCAGTTCCAGTAGAAATCTTAAGACCAGATTCAAAGATTGGATGATCACCATGTATATCCGCCTCCAAACTAATATCATTAGTTTTATACTAACTAATATCATTAGTTTTAGCAATGAGTAATGATCTACAGACCGAAGAGCAAACCCAATAACAGCAGACAAAGGGCGCCCTTATAGGTCTATAGACCTTGGGTACGCCCTTCTTGGAGCTTACTATTGTAGTGATCGATGACTTGGCATCTACCGGGCACTCAGGTTGTCCCAGTTTCGCTGAAATTGTTCGTACATCTCTTCTTTGTTGATTTTGCCGCCAATATAAGCCTGCATACTGCTGGCGAACTCCGGCGACATGCCGTTCGGGAAGCGGAACCAGTTCCAGGTCAAGGCCTTGCCTGCATCCGTATATTTCAGCACCTCCATCCCCAGCGCCCCCAAGTCCTCCTCCCGGCCTTTAATACTGTCGAAAGCCGGGATGAACTTGAACTCCTTCGTAATATAACTCTTGCCTGTCTCTGAGGTGACCAGCCAGTTCAGGAACTCCTTGGCTTCTTTCTTCACCGGGGAGTTCTTGTTCACTACCCAGTTATTCGGAACCCCTACGAACAGCTTGTCATTCCCCGGATCGTTGTTGATCGGCATAGGGAGAATCCCCAGATTCAGCTTCGGATTGATGCCATCAATTTGACCCTGGGTCCAGTTCCCCTGCTGCATCATGGCAGCCTTGCCGCTCGCCACCATAGTAACCTGCGTATTATAATCCGTCGTTAACGGATTATCATTGCCGTACTTCAGGGTCAGATCGAAGAGGCTCGACCATTCCTTGACCACTTCATTGCCCGAGAACTTCTGGCTGCCGTTATTAAGTCTCTGAATGAAGGCTCCCGGGTCCTTCTGGTAAGCAAAGGCCAGGTTAATATTGTGGTTCCCGAGGACGAAGGACTCCTGATACCCGTTGGCAAAAGGAACAATCCCTGCGGCCTTGAGCTTTTTCGCGGCCTCCTCAAGCTCTGTCAGTGTCACAGGAATTTGATCAATTCCCGCTTTCTTGAACAGATCTTTGTTATAGATAAACCCATAGCCCTCCAGGTTCATCGGCTGACCATACAGATGTCCGTTCTTGGTCATCGGCTCCTTCGCAATCGGCTTCACATCCTTCACCCAAGGCTCGCCCGACAGATCCTCCAGGTAATCCTGCCACATGTCCAGTTCCCGGTAGCCTCCGATATTGAAAATATCCGGTTCCTTGCCCGAGGAGAACTTGGCCCGAAGCGAAGCTCCATAATCGCTGCCTCCCCCTACAGTCTGTATGTCCAGCTTCACACCCGGATGCTCTTTCTCATACTCCACCTTCAGGCGGCTCATGGCCTCGGAGATCTCTACTTTGAATTGAAAAATATGCACGGTCTTCGTGCCGCCGTCCTCACTTCCTCTGTTCCCGCATCCGGTGGCGATCAACGCGGTGATAAGCAGAAGCACGAGTCCTCTCGCCCAAGCTTTCATACTTTGCACCCTCCTTTGTTCCGTATCTATATACTAGTGGAATGCTTGGACTGTTGGTCGCGACAAAAGGCGATGACGCTCGCTCCTACAGTCCCAAGCTTCTCCTCCGCATGACCTATCCTTTTACCGAGCCTTGGGCAATTCCTTCAATAATGTACTTCTGCATCGCCAGGAAGAAGATGACCACAGGGGCAATGCCCAGCACGAGTCCCGGTAGCGCCAAGTCCCACTGCTTCGTGAACTGGCCGAAGAACGCATAGGTTGCAATCGGAATCGTACGCATTTCCGGACTTTGCAGAATGAGGGACGGCATCAGATAGTCGTTCCAGATCCACAGCGTATTCAGAATAATAACCGTGACAATAATCGGCTGCATTAAGGGCAGCACAAGCCTGAAGAAGATGCCGAAGACCCCGCTTCCATCAACCCGGCCGGCTTCCTCAATGTCGACAGGCACGGTCTTCACAAATCCGTGCAGCAGGAAGACGGTAATCGGGGCTCCGAATCCCAGATAACATAGAATGAGGCCTGTCCGCGTATCCATAACGCCAAGCGTACTGACCACTTTCACCAGAGGAATCATCAGCGACTGGAACGGGATAACCATCGCCGCAACGAATGCGCCATACAGCAGCCTGTTAAATAGCGTAGCGTGCCGCACCATCCGGTAAGCGGCCATCGAACACATAAGAACCAGCAGGACATTGCTGATGATGGTAATAATCAGTGAGTTGCCGAACGCCTGCGGGAACGTCGTCTTCGTCCAGGCTTCGGTATAGTTGCTCCATTTGTAAGCCGCCGGCCAGCCTGCCGAGTTCGTCAGAATCTCGCCGAATTCTTTTACCGAATTGACCAGCAGGAAGTAGAACGGAACCAGGAACACCAGCCCGAGCAGAATCAGAATGATCTCAATCAGGAAATACGATGAACGGTACTTTTTGATGGTATCCATCAGACCTCAACCTCCCTGCTCTTGGTCGCCCGGACCTGAAGAATCGAAATTATGGCTACGATGATGAAGAAAATAATCGCCTTCGCCGAGCCCATCCCAAAACGGCTAATATTGAAGGCTTCGTTATAGATGTTAAGCGCTACAGATTCGGTTGATTTGAAAGGTCCGCCCTTGGTCAGCGACAGGTTCAGGTCGAACAGCTTGAACGACCAGGAGATCGCGAGGAAGAGACAGACCGTCACCCCCGGCATGACCAGCGGGAGAATAATATGGCGCAGCACCTGCTTCCGGCTTGCCCCGTCCACCTTGGCGGCTTCGATCAGTGAACGTGGGATCGCTCCCAGAGAAGAGATATAGATGACCATCAGATAACCTGAATTTTGCCAGATAAAGACGATCACAATGGCCCAGAATGAAGTCGCTTCCGTTCCCAGCCATGGAAGGCTGAAGAAGGGTCCCCCAATCGACTGAAAGCCCCGGACGAAGATGAACTGCCAGATGAATCCAAGCAAAAGGCCTCCAATAACATGCGGCATGAAGAACACCGTTCGCATTACATTTCGGGTAGCCAGCGGTTTGGTCAGCAGATAAGCAAGCACGAATCCTAACACATTGGTCAGAATTACGCCAAGCACCGTGAATTTAACCGTGAACCAGAAGGAATTCAGGAAATCGGGATCCTTCGTGAAAATATGAATGTAGTTGTTCAGCCCAACCCAAGTGACATGCCTAGAGATTCCATTCCAGCTAGTGAATGAATAGTACAGTCCCAGGAAGAACGGGACCGCCACGATCAGGAAAAAAAATAGTGCGGAGGGTCCAACAAAGATAAGCTGATACAACCAGCTTGAAGATTTCTTCCGATCCATGCGTATCACCTCTCGTTATGTACTCTTTTGTTCCTTTTATTACCTTTTGGATACAGTTTTGAATCGCAAAAAATAAGCCGCCCTTAACGGGCGGCGGGCTTGTATCTAAATACTATGGCTATTAGCGGCGGTTATTCAGCTGCTCTTCTCTTACTTCCGGAGATCCGCTGCGTTCCACACGGGCTTCTTCCTTACGGATCACATCCTGCACCTGCTCGGTCTCTTGAACCTCGCGCTTGCGAGCCTCAATCTCACCGGTCACCACAGACTGCTTGTTCACTTCCACCTTCTCCTCACTTACCGGAATGCGGATCGTCTCATCCTTGCCGATCGGTTGGTCGGTTACGCCGTCCTGTACCGCTCTGCGCTCGATGACGACTTCTTCGTGAGTAACAGGAACATTGATGGTCTTCTGCTCCTCAACAATTTCCTTGTGGATTTGGACCTCGCCTGTCTGAACGCGGTTTTTGTCCACCGTCAGCTGCTCCTCATGAAGCCGCAGCTTGTCGGATTCACGCTCAGAAGAGAGGCGATCTGCTGCCGTCGAAGTTCCCGTGGTATCCACTTCGTTGTACACAGGCTGGGTGCCTGTGTCTGTAGCACTCAGATGAGTTCCAACCGCATCCTGGGTCTGAACATCACTGCCATCTTGATATTTATTATAATAATGGGCATTTAAAGAGTTGTTATCACGGAAGATCTGATAAATTCTTCCCTCTTGGGTAGGATGGGCATCAACCATAACCAGAATACGGCCGTCATTAACCATCGTGTCGTATTCCTTCGCCTCCTCCTCGGGAATGCCCAGTCCAACCAGACCACCTACCAGACCGCCCGCACCAGCGCCTACAGCTGCACCCGTTAGTGCTGCTGCAATTGGTCCTGCGGCTACGATTGGCCCGATTCCGGGAATCGCGAGTGCACCCAGACCAGCAAGCAGGCCAGTAACGCCTCCAAGAATCCCGCCGGTGGCAGCCCCCGTTGCTACACCTTCAGGCGCCTTGGTACCTGTCTCATCACTGATTGCGGATATGTCACGCTTATCTTTGGCTACGATGGAGATATCTTCTGCCTTGAAACCTTGACGTTTTAGTTCCTCAATCGCATTCGTTGCCTCATTGTCGTTTCTAAATACGCCTACAATTTTCTTAGTCATGTTGGTTACCTCCAGGTTGTTCGTATTTTTGTAGTTGATTCCGCTGAGCCGAATCCGGTATAGGGAATGAACTAAGCATGACTAGCTTAGTGCAATCCATATAGGTGATTCGTAAAGCGTAACATGTAATTAACCACTGCCCGGAGAGCTAAACACTAAATTCAAACTTCTATATGGATTGAACTAAAGACTGCGCAATACCCAGTCTCGGAGAATTAGCCACAGACCGTTTCACAACGTTCATTTCTTTACCTTGAGCTGCTTCCTCCCTCTTCGATGACCGAATGGACATGAAGAAATGCGGACCCAGCACAAATAAACCGCCTTGCCGAAGGCGGCTTTCGTGCTGAGTTATCGCTGATTCAGCGTTGCTTCCTTACCTGCTCCTCATGAAGCTGGTGAAGCTCCTTCTCCTTATTCTCCGCAATCGACACGACGGCCTCGGGATCTGGCGGAACATCTTTTTCGTTATACCATGGCATCGTGCCCGAGTCCGTCAAACTCACATGGGTGCCGATAACCTCCTGCTCCTCAGTCATATCAGAAGCATTGTTATTGCTGTAATAATGGGCATTCAGCGAGTTATTGTCCCGAAACACCTGATAAATCCCGTTTATCTGGTAAGGCTCAGCATCAATAAGAACCAGAATACGCCCCTCATTGACCATCCCATCATATTCATGAGCTTGTTCCTCCGGGACCCCGAGGCCAATAAGTCCGCCTACAAGTCCTCCTGCGCCAGCCCCAAGGGCTGCTCCTGTTAGAGCAGCTGCAATAGGACCTGCTGCAAGAATCGGCCCTACTCCGGGGATCGCCAGAGCTCCAAGTCCAGCAAGCAGTCCCGTCACTCCCCCGAGCACACCGCCTGCTGCGGCGCCAGTGGCTATGCCTTCGGGCGATTTGGTCCCTGTCTCTTCGTTGATTGAACTCACGTGACGTCTGTCTTTGGCCACAATTGAGATATCCTCCGCTCTAAACCCCTGATCCTTTAATTGCAATATCGCGCGTGTTGCCTCATCTTCAGTCTGAAATACACCTACAATTTTCTCGGTCATGTTATTAACCTCCACATCGTTCCTCTATTGAATTAAGGCTCGCAGGCATTTGTAATGTATTTAACCAGCCTCCATAGAGCTAAACGTGCGTGCTGTTACATCGATCTCACTGCACGGGTCACTTAGGCCAGCTAAATGGCAAGAATTGCGTAATATAAAAACCTGCAGATTGAACAATATTAAGGCGAACTTCCAATACACCCAAGGAGGCTACACAAATGAAAAAGCTTATTGCAACCATCGCATCGCTGGCCGTGCTTCTAAATGCAGGTATGGCAGCAACCTCTGCTTCAGCTGCAGAGGAAACCGGACACAAGAAGAGCCAGACTAAAGTCCATACCCAAAGCACCCAGAAACACAAAGCTCATGCTAAACACAAAGCCCATGCTGCACACAAGCATAAAATTCACGCAAAGAGCTCAAGCCATGCCAAAAAACTCCATGCCAAGAGCATCAGCGCTAAAAGCCTGAAAACAAAAGCAACGAACAAAATGCCTAAAACGGGCTTCGGCGGTGCCAGCGAACAAATGGAATAGGGAGGACAAGAGAGGAGGCTTTTTATCCTCTCTTTTTAAAATGAACAATATCCGGGTAGTCCTCATCATTGTAGGTATACTTTATCTTGTGTCCTGTGCAGGCTGCTCATCTCCGGCGAGGCCCGATTCTCACTCCGGGCCGATAACTCTGACATCCGAGGTTACACAACCTGTACAAAAGCTTAAAAAACAACCAGAAGAAAAGATAAGCAGCTGGATCAGCCGCTTCAAAGGGATTACCCCTCATCACATCAGCATTCCTGCTGTTCATATAGAGGCCAGAACCGAACCTATCGGATTTTTGAAAAATGGACAGATGGATGTTCCCAACAGAACTGATCGTGTAGGCTATTTAGCCTCCGGAGTATTCCCTGGCGCAGCAGGGAATGCTATTATGGATGGCCATGTAGATACCTATACAGGCCCGGCTGTATTCTATCCGTTGAAGAGAATTAAAAAAGGGGATTCAGTCTACATCTCCAACGCCAAAGGGTACAAGCTTCGCTTCATCGTACAATCCGTAAATTATTACCTTACTGAAGACGCGCCAACGGAAGCAATCTTTGGTCCCTCTTCCAATCATGGTCTTAATCTGATTACTTGCGCAGGCCGTTACAGCAGAAGTCGTCATGAGCATGAGGGAAGGCTTGTTGTGTATACCAGATTATATAACAGCAAGCATACCGGACATGACTAATGACTTGCCTTCAACTCAGAGTTCATCAAATACTTAGGGAGTACACAACCGTGCAACGAATTCTCAAAGCTCTTCTTATTATCTTCCTTATCTCGTCGCAGCTTGCTGGAATCGGCTCGCCATCATGGGCATATGCCGAATCCTCTGAACGAGAAATTATTACCCAGTTTCTGCAGGAGCTGTTTGAAGACCGCACCAGGCTGCTTCTTGATCACAACCCAGCTCATATAGAGGGCCATTACCTGGGGGATAACCCCTATAGCCGACATGCCTTGGGCCATGAAATGGAGCGGGCAGAGTATATTCAGGCTTGGGCCAAGGAGCGAAGAGCGAAATTTGTGAATGCCGAGAGCTCCATTCGAGTTGTCCGTTTGAAGGTTGAGGGGGAGACCGCCAAGGTGTCTCTGGTGCAGTCTTTAAAATTAGGCTATGAGTATGTGGATAAGTACCCAGGTCAACATGACTTTGGAATCGGAACCCGCCATGCGATCAAGCTGCACAAACATAATAACGTCTGGTATTTGGAACGCGAGTGGTACTTGGACCCTCTTGAGGAGAATCCGAAACTGATCCAAAAATGCAATATGGACTTCGTACCCGCAAGGACTCCTATGCAGCCTAAAGAAAATTCTAAATATAACCGCCTGCGCGCAGTTGAATACGCCAACAAATATGCTGGGCTCGCATGGGGTGCCGGGAACAAGCACCGCTATAACCCGAAGTATAAGGATTACAACTCCCAAGGGGGAGACTGTACCAACTTTTCATCTCAAGTAATCGGTGACAAAGAGGGCGGCGGTCTCCGAATGAGAGGAGATTGGCGCTACTACTATAGAGATGGTGGAACCCGGTCCTGGGTGAGGACGGACAGCTTCAAGAGCTTCCTGGTTCATTCCGGCTATGGAACTGTGGTCGCACACGGGGATTTCTCAAAAGTCGTAAAATTCGCGAATCATATCCAGCAGGATGAGTCCCAGCTTTACAAACTTCAGGCCGGGGATCTTATCGCTTACCAAATCAAGGGGGATATTGACCACTTCTCGATTATTGTGGGTTTTGACCAGAGCGGGTATCCGTTAGTCAACTCGCATACGGCAGACCGCTTTCAGGTTCCCTTCGATTTAGGCTGGGATAAGTACACCAAGTACCAGATTATTCACATTCGGGATTGAAAAGCTTCTCTTCGTTCATAACCCAAAGACCACTGTCATAAGATTTATTGGACAGCCGTCTAACGGGGAGGACCGAAATTGAAGCTACCTCATCTAGTCAAACAAACCCTTATGAGAGCCAATACGATGATTGTCGTGAAATCAGTTGGGCTATTAGGTAAAGTATTTATCACAAGAACCATGGGAGTCGAAGGAATGGGGCTGTATCAACTCACCTATTTCTTTTACGCCCTGGTTCTTATGATTATTTCCGGTGGACTGCCAACCGCCTTAGCTATGTATATTTCGAGCCATCCTTACAGGAGCTGGGCATTATTCAAGAAATTCTCCGTCATTATGCTTCTAATCGGAGCCGTCTGCAGTCTTCTGACCTATCTCTTGTCCTCAAGGATTGCCTCCCTGCTTCATTACCCTCAGCTGGATTTTGCTATACGTTGCCTTTCGCCCGCCATCTTTGCCGTACCCCTGCTCAGTTTGCTTAGAGGATATTTACAAGGCCTCGAGAAATATGGAATCATTGCCTTATCCGAGCTTGTTGAACAGATGGTTCGCATAGGCTCATTAGTTATCCTTATCCCTATCTTTATAAGTTCTGGTCTCCAGTGGGCTGTAGGTGCAGCCATCCTTGGAACCTCACTTGGAGCTATGCTGGCTTTCGCCTTTATTATTGTTGTTATGAAGTACAAGCAGCCTGGAGGTTCCCTTTCCGCTGGCCTACCGGACAAGAATTCCGGCTTCCTTACCGTAGTTAAAGTATCTCTGATGATTACCCTTACTCGCTTGCTTGTTCCGGCCTCGGACTTTGTGGATGCCATGATTATTCCCCAAAGACTGCAGGCTTCTGGAATTTCTTCCGGGGAGGCCGTGCAAATGCTCGGCATATTCTCCGGCATTGCCTTAGTTGTAGCTTACATGCCTACTTTATTTACCGCTGCCCTTACACACACGCTTATGATGAGATTCTCCTCGGATTGGATTCATGAAAGATTTCAACACTTCTATGAAAAAAGAAACAAAGCCATCAACCTTACCTGGGTGTGGGGCTGGGCTTCCAGCTGGTTTATTTTTAACTTCTCCCCTGAAATAGCCCAGTATTTATTTCGGGTCCCCAGCGCAGAGCCGTCGATCAGGCTCCTGGCCTTGCTCCCGCTTATTGTGGGCCTTAGGGAAATAACAACCAGCCTATTATGGGCCCAAAATCAAAAAAGAGTCCCTCTAATGGGACTAGCACTCGGAATAATGGCGAACTTTACAATTCTATATGTTGTGGCTGCTCAGCCTGGACTAGGGTATTTAAGCATGTCTCTAGGGGTTATAGCCTTGGAGCTGATTGCCACCATCTGGAACCTCAAGTTCCTGCAGCTGTTTCAATATTTCAAATCCCGTATCGTGTTATTTCTAATCGATCTGTTGTTCTTTGAGTTGCTAGTAATCGTGTGTACCTGGAGTTCCAACATGATCAACTATCAGCCTTACAGTGTGATCGTAGAGCTTCTCTTATATCTCATCGGCTCTGCTATATATATTAAGTTCCGCTTTAAGGGTCTGTTAGAAGACTAATGCAGAATGGACGCCGTGATAAGTTTTAGCTTATCGGAGAGGCTTAACGCCCTCCGTTAAGAGGGAAAGCTGTGGTTACAGCTTCTCTCTCACCGAACGGAGCTTCTGCTCCGAAGAAGACGGCTTATCCCGGCGGTCATCAATCTTGATAGATGTCGAGACACGTCCAGCCCCGGCCTGGAACGGAGCCTCGTGCAGTGCCGCAATAGCCGCGAACACCTTTTCAAGCGGCCCTTCAATAATGGTGCTCATAGAAGTCAGTTGAAACTGGACACCTTCTTGCCGCTCCAGGACATGCTGCATATCTGCCACATACCTACTTAAGCTGGTTGACCCCGTCCCCACAGGAATAATGGTTACCTCTGCGATTGCCATATGAAACCCTCCCTCTTTTTGATTCCACTGCCATAAGAAATCTTCCCTCCATTTTAGCAGTTCGCTTCCCAAAAACCAAAAATACAAGCTGAAAACGGTGAAATTTTCAACAACTCATACATACAATTTTCTCAAATTTCAACAAAATTATTTTCTGAAATTTATTTGAATGGCCTAAGCCCAAGCGGGATGCGGGAAGCGGACAAGTCAAGTCCTTTTTATCGGGAATTCTGGATTTTCAAACCTTGTTCAACCACTACATATTGTGGTAATGTAATTAAACCGAAACAAAATATAGTGTAAACAGGCTTTCGCCTTATGAATTAAGCCTTAGGATGATTTCCCTCAAAAGGACCACGATTTCAATGATTTCCAAGCATCTAAGCCTTTCCTGAGAGAATCGCCAAGACGCATATCCGTGCCTGTTTCACGACACCAACTTCTGCGAAATGCACAGAGGTGTCCGGATGCGGATTTACATACTTCAAGATAGCTGCACTACCTCGCATTACGACAGGGTTACCCTGCCGGCAAGGGAGTTCCTTTTGCATCCGTATATACAAGTAAATCGAGGGGAGTAGTTAGTAATGGCCCTTATAACCAAATCTTTCAGTACACAAGATCACATCCTGGATGAGGTCATCAAATTGGGTGAGGATATCGTCGACAGCCGCGATCTTGAGATGCTGCGTGAGAATGCTAACCTCAATGGAGAAAGCTTCTCCGGGAAAATGAGTAAATTCGGCAGTGAATATGCCAAATGGTATGCGAATCACTTCATCATGCCCAGCCAGCTCGTACAGGCAATCCAGGATAATATCGTGTATGTCCACGATTTGGATCAATATGCGATCGGGACTACGAATTGTATCTTCATTCCGTTTGGCAAGCTGCTTCGCCAAGGATTTAATACAGGCAACGGCAGCGTACGGCCACCGAATTCTATAATGACTGCTATGGCGCTTGTCGCCATCATTTTTCAATCTCAGCAGAATTCCCAGTACGGCGGAGTATCCGGCAACAAGCTTGATCATGACCTGGCCCCTTATGTGGCCAAATCTTTCGCCAAATACTTCCTTAAAGGCCTGAATTACTTTGAAGAGCAGGATGAGATCACAGATCTTGGGGAGATCTCAATGAGCCGCCTTGATCTAGAGGAGCGTTATCCGCGGTCCTTCCGCTATGCCATGCGGGAGACCGAGAGCGAGACGCTGCAGGGCGCAGAGAGTCTTATCCACAATCTGAACACCATGTCCAGCCGTGCCGGTGGGCAGATTCCTTTTACCAGCATCAACTACGGAACGTGCACTTCACCAGAAGGGAAGCTCGTCATCCATTCCATTCTGGAAGCAACTATGAAGGGGCTCGGAAGCGGGGAAACGCCGATCTTCCCTATCCAGATCTTTAAATGCAAGAAGGGGCTCAATCAGGCTCCAGGAGAGCCGAACTACGAGCTATTCCTGAAAGCAGCGGAGTGCTCGGCGCGCAGACTCTATCCGAACTTCGCCAACCTGGATGCTCCTCTGAACCTTACCTATTACGATCCGAGTGACCCGGATACCGAATTTGCAACGATGGGCTGCCGCACACGGGTGCTCGCGGACCGGTTCGGCCGGAACCGTCTCTCTGGCAAGGGGAACCTGAGCTTCAACACACTCAACCTGGTGAAGCTCGGAATCAAGCACGGCGTTGTCCTCGGACAACGCGGAGAAGCTGATGAGTCAGGCTTTTACCGGGAGCTGGATCATTACCTGAACATTGCCTTGGAGGGACTGCTCCACCGCTTCCATATCCAGTCTGCTCAGAAGGCCAAAGCCTCCGACTTTATGATGCGTGAAGGCGTATGGGAAGGCGGCGAGCATCTCGCTCCTGAGGAGCCGGTTGGAGATCTGCTGAAGCATGGCAGTCTGTCTATCGGGTTCATCGGTCTCGGCGAGTGCATGAAGGCGATGTACGGCAAGCATCATGCTGAGGACGAGGAAGTCTATCAGAAGGCGACCAAGCTGATTCGCTACCTGCGCAGCTTCTGTGACCGCCAGAGCGAGAAGCTGAACCTCAACGTGACGCTGTTCGCTACACCGGCAGAAGGGTTGTCCGGGAAATTCACGAAACGGGACCGGGCCTTCTATGGTTCCCTGCCCGGCGTAACCGACCGGGAATATTACACGAACTCATTCCATGTTCCTGTGTATTATCCCGTTACCGCAGCCGTCAAGATCAAGCTTGAGGCTCCCTTCCATGATCTGTGCAATGCCGGAGCAATCTCCTACATTGAACTTAACGGCAACGCCCGTGCTAACCCGGCTGCATTCTTGAAAATTATTCAGTATGCCCTGGATCAGCAGGTCAGCTATTTCAGTATCAACCATCCGATTGACCGCTGCTCCGCCTGCGGGCACGAAGGGATCATCGGAGCCACCTGCCCTTCCTGCGGAAGCCATGAGAACGAAGTTCATATCCGCAGGCTGCGCCGGGTGACCGGTTATCTGACCGGAGACTTCCAGACCCGGTTCAACAGTGCCAAGCAGGCCGAGGTTAGGGACCGGGTGAAGCACACCACATGAATATTTGCGGATACTCCCCGGAATCGATCAATGAAGGCGAAGGGCTTCGGGCAGCCATATTCATCAGCGGCTGCAAGCATTACTGCCCGGGCTGCTTCAGCCCGAAGACCTGGAACTTCGAATACGGTGAGCTATTCACCTTAGCAAGACAGCAGGAGATCATCCGGGAAATTGCCGATAATCCCCTGCTGGACGGGCTGACGATTCTCGGCGGAGACCCTTTTTTCTCCGCCCGGGAGGTCAGCGAATTCATTGATCTGCTCCATCTGGAAGCAGGCCCGGTCCCGGTATGGATCTACAGCGGTTATACCTATGAAGAACTAACCGTAAAGCCGGATTCGGATGAATATGAGCTGCTGCGCCGCTGTGATGTGCTGGTCGATGGACGTTATGTCGATGCCCTCCGAGACCCTTCCCTTCTGTACCGGGGAAGCTCCAATCAGAGGCTGATCGATATTAAGCAAAGCCTTATGCAGGGTGAGGCTATACTGTGGCGATCATTGTTCACCAAGTAATTTAGAAGAAACCGGATTACATGAATACAAATAACGGCAACAAAGTCTTTAATTCTTTCTTTATCGCTATCCATCTTTCTAGTATAATTGCTTCTTGTGGTCCTTTTTTCCTCGATGCATATAATTTTTGCCAAAATCAGATTATTCATTACAGTTTATACCATTTTCCTGAACTGTAATTTTACCAAAGTATACATTTTATTTCATTTAGAAAGTAGGGATTCTCTTCTATGCCATCCTTCGTCAATAAACCGAACAACCGTCAACTCGCTTTCGACAATAACCGTCTGGGCATTTATGCAGATCGTATTCTCGAAGGCCTGCCTTCTCTGGATAAGGAGCGCCTGCTTCGCGGCGTGGTCTCTAAGCTCCGTCGTGATGAAGTAACAGGGGAAGAAATCAGCAATGCCTTTACCATGTCCGCCCTTGAGCTTGTAACAAAAGAAGAGCCGGACTGGAAATTCGCAGCTGCACGCGCCCTGCTTACCACGCTGTACAAGAAAGCGGCCAATAACCGCCGGTACAAAGCATATCCGGAAGAGCCTTACGGATCGTTCTATCATCTGATTGTCGATTTGACCAAAGCCGGCATATACAAAGAGGACCTGCTCGAAGTTTATACCAAAGAGCAGATTGAAGAACTCGGCGAAATGATTGATCCTTCGCGCGATCTGCTGTTTGACTATATCGGATTGCTTACCCTGGCTGAGCGTTACCTCGCTAACGATTTCGACGGCCGCGTGATGGAGCTTCCACAGGAGCGCTACATGGTAATTGCGATGTTCCTGATGCACAAGGAACCTGCCGAGAACCGTATGCACCTGGTCAAAGAAGCTTACTGGGCAATGAGCAATATCTACATGACCGCAGCTACACCAACCATGTCCAATGCGGGCAAAAAAGTAGCCGGACAGCTCTCCAGCTGCTTCATTGATACCGTAGATGACTCCCTTGAAGGCATCTTCGATTCCAATACAGATGTAGCCCGTCTGAGCAAAATGGGCGGCGGTATCGGTGTCTACCTCGGCAAAGTACGGGCACGTGGTTCAGATATCCGCGGCCACAAGAATACCAGCTCCGGCGTCATCCCATGGATTCGCCAGCTGAACAACACCGCAGTCAGCGTCGATCAGCTAGGTACGCGTAAGGGTGCCATTGCTGTATACCTCGACGTTTTCCATAAAGACATTCTCGCCTTCCTCGACCTGAAGCTGAACAACGGGGATGAGCGTATGAGAGCGCATGACGTGTTCCACGGGGTCTGCCTTCCCGATCTGTTCATGGAAGCTGTTGAGAACCGTGACGAATGGAATCTGTTCTGTCCACACGAAGTGAAGAAGACGATGGGCTGGAAAGACGCGAACGGTCGTCCACTCGGGCTGGAAGACTTTTATGATGAGAACTTCGGCGAAGGTGCTTTCCGTGAGAAATACGAGGAAGCCGTGGCGCATCCAACCCTTTCCCGGATTACCGTACAGGCTATCGACATCATGAAGCGGATTATGAAGTCCCAGCTGGAGACAGGAACTCCTTACATGTTCTACCGGGATACCGTGAACCGCGCCAACCCGAACCGTGCACATGGTATGGTCTACTCGTCCAACCTGTGTACCGAAATCATGCAGAACCAGTCGGCAACCGTGGTTGAGCAGGAAGAACTCGTAACCAAGGATGGACAGACCCGTATTGTCATCTCCAAAATCCCTGGTGATTTCGTCGTCTGCAACCTGAACTCCATTCACCTTGCTCGTGCAGTACCTGCCGGAGTGCTTGAGCGTCTTGTGCCGATCCAGGTGCGCATGCTGGACAATGTTATTGATATTAACAATATTGAAGTCCTGCAAGCTCAATACACGAACAGTCAGTACCGTGCGATCGGTCTCGGGACATTCGGTCTGCATCACCTGCTTGCCCTCGAAGGCATCCGTTGGGAATCCGACGAGGCTGTAGCTTACAATGATGCACTGTATGAGAAGATCAACTACCTGCTTGTCCGCTCCAGCATGGAGTTGGCCAAGGAAAAGGGCCGCTATGCGAAGTTCGAAGGCTCTGACTGGGATACAGGTCATTACTTCACTTACCGTCATTACACCGACGGAACCCGTGAAGGTAAATATGTAACCACAGAAGAATGGCGTGCGCTTCAGAAGGAAGTTCATGAGAACGGCGTTCGCAACGCCTGGATGTTCGCCATCGCGCCAAATGGCTCGACTTCGATCATTGCCGGTTCTACAGCAAGTATCGACCCACTGTATGAACTGTTGTCTTACGAAGAGAAGACGACTTACAAAATCGCCAATCCGGCTCCGGACCTGTCCGAGAAGACAATTTGGTACTATAAAACGGCATTCATGATCGACCAGAACTGGTCCATCAAAATGGCTTCCGCCCGTCAGCGTCACGTCGACCAGGCACAAAGCTTCAACCTGTATGTGCGCCCTGACATCAAGGCGACCGAGTTCCTGAACCTGCATTTGCATGCCTGGAAAGCCGGCATCAAATCCACATATTATGTTCGCAGCCGTGCGCTGACGATCGAAGAATGCGAGTCGTGTGCATCGTAAAATCCGAAAGAGCCTTCAAAGGCTTTTTCCAACCCTCCCAAACCCTCCCTTCCTTAAGGGAGGGCCCCAAGGGCTCCGCCCTCTGGACACCCACTGGAGGTAACGTGGGAGTTACAGAGGCGGGTGTGTGTATAAGTAGGCGTTGGGATCGCTTGCCGTCCCTTTGGGACCCGCTTTCAGATTGGTAGTGTTTAGTTACCTGTTTCAGTCGCTTGGGAGCTGCTGGGTGGCGCACCAGGGTGACTTTGGATATACTAGCCGCTTGTCGCCCCTTCGGGGCACGCTCTACTTGAGGAGCTCCTGCGGCTGGCGTGTGAGCTAGGTTGTTCGTTGTTTGGAACTGCGTGCTGAGAGGCGCTCTCCCTTTGGGATACGCTCGGGCTTGGTGCAGTGCAGCGTAGGCGGGGCTTCGAACGTTTTGTTGTTTGGGTCTGCTGGGAGGCGCTCTCCCTTCGGGAAACGCTCAGGCGTGTGCAGAGCAGCGTGGGCGGGGCTTCGAACGTTTTGTTGTTTGGATCTGCTCTCCCTTCGGGATACGCTCGGGCTTGAGCCAGAGTATGTGAGCAGAGACAAGGAGTACCTTGAGCCGGGGAGGGTTTTGTCAGTTCTGCTGCTGCGGAAGCGGAGAGAACGAAACGAATCCGTAGAAGCGAAGCGTCCGCCTTTATCTCCGAGTTTCTACCGCTGCTGCGGTTAGAATCAGGAAACTTGGAGATAACAGCGGTCGTAGGATCGTTTCGTTATCGGAGCGCCTATCGCATTATTTTAAGGAGATGATTGTATGCAATTACAAACGATATTTAATACAGAGGCGCCTAACCAATCCACACGGATTATTGGCGGAGAATGTTCAGGGATTCTGAACTGGAACGACATCCGGATGCCTCATATGTATAAGCTGTATAAAGTGCTCCTTCTGAACCACTGGATCGCCGATGAGATTCCGATGTCCAAGGATGCACAGCAATTCGCACGTCTGGATAGCGAGGAACAGCGGACGTTCAAGATCAACATCTCCCTGCTAGCGGTGCTGGACTCCATGCAGACGATGTTTGTGGGCGACGTGAAGCGCTACTTCACCGATTCCTCGCTTGAAGCGATCTCCGCGATCATCGGTCAGCAGGAGGTTGTCCATAACCAGTCTTATTCTTATGTACTGTCCTCCATCGTGTCCGAACAGGAGCAGAAGGAAATCTTTGAATATTGGAAGCATGATCCTGTTCTGCTGGAGCGCAACAAGTTCATCTCCGATATTTATCAGAACTTCCGTGATGATGCTACGCCGCAGACGTTCTTCGAAGCACTTGTGGCCGACCTGATTCTGGAAGGAATCTTCTTCTACAGTACATTTGCCTTCTTCTATAACCTTGCACGCGACCAGAAAATGATGGGTACGAGCCAAATGATCTCTTATATCCAGCGTGATGAGAATCAGCACTGCTACTTCTTCGCTGAAGTATTTAAGCAGCTGCTGGCAGATTATCCGGAGCTGAATACAAAAGCCAACATTGACTGGGCATACAGCACCATCAACCGTGCCGTAGAGCTCGAAACGAACTGGGCCTTCTATACTCTAAAAGAAGTGCGCGGTATCGATCTTAATGAGCTGTCCGATTACATCAAATACATTGCCAACAAACGCTTGACCCTGATGGGTCTGGAAAAAGCTTATGAAGGCGTGGATGTGAACTGCATGCCGTGGATCAAGCCTTTCTCCGATGAAGCGCTAAATGCAACGAAGACAGACTTCTTCGAAGCGAAATCCCGTAACTATGGTAAAGTCGGCGACGATAACGGCTTTGACGATTTGTAAGCTGCTAGAGCAATTTCGATAAATACTGAACAGGGTCAGTCCTATAGGGACTGACCCTGTTTGTGTCACAGGATCGAGATACTTTACAAATACAAATACAAGTTCAAATACAAGTGCAAGATTAAGGTCAAACTCAAGTACAAGCTCAAGCAGCAGGCTGCCACCTTTTCGCTTGAATAAGGATAAGGACGGGGTGTAGCTCGGAGCCCTCTTCGAAGTTATTTCATTCACTTCATGTTGATACAAGTGGACTTGCTTTAGACCCTCGTACTCGGATCATGTGTCTCGCTCAGAGGACAATTCCCATCAAAAACAACGAATGGCTTCGTCCCTGATCAGAAGGGGCGAAGCCATTAGAATTCAATTACAGCGGCGGATCATGAAATATCCAGACAGTAATTCAAGTGTTACTTGACAGGCTGGACAGGAATTCCTGCAGCGCCCCGCTTAGTTCTATTCCGGATCAGCAGTGATAAATTGATACAGACCTTCGATCTTCGCATCGGTCAGCTCTCCGCTGTTATCAAAGACAGTAACGGAAGAAGCAGGGATGTTCCAATTCACTTCTGGAACAAACTCAACCCGTTGTTTGAAGTTATCCCAGTGATTCAGCTTCCAGGTATCCCGCTCGGTCTTTCTCTCGATAATCCGTTCCTTCTGAACGTCCATATCGCTGAGTGTAACTACGACAACCTTAACGTCAACCTCACTCATAGTTAGTCCTGCCGCGGACACGACCTCTTCAATCCAGGCCCCATTCTTAAGCTCGGAAGTGAACGGCGAGATCATGAACACGCTCTGTCCCGCAGCCAGGTTATCAACACAGATATCCTTCGTAGTGTCATATTCGAGATCACGAAGGTGCTTCTTGTAGAACTCCGAATCCCGGTCGTTCTTATCCATATTATTCATTTCAAGAATCTTTTCTACAAATCTGCCGCCTACCGTATCTCTATCTAAAAAAGCAGCTTGAATTCGTGCGGACAGCTTGCGGGCCACCGTGGTTTTGCCTGTTCCCGCTACTCCTACAAAGAATACCAGTTTTTGCATCGTAAAGCCTCCAGTTCTGATATGTTCATTTGTACATTTTAACACATCAAAGCAAGCGAGTGCCAGACAAGAAGCCTGCCGCATATTCAGGATACTCCTAGCCCTAGGCATGCCAGCTAGCATCCTTAATAACCCTACCTACTTCAATAACCCTCGGTATCACCGGTATAAGGAGGATTTTCGTGAACAACATTAGGCGGATATCAGCAATCCACCATTTTCATATCTAATTGACACACTCCCTCTGCCTAATTTGTAAGTTAAATCCTACCCTATTGTTTCAATATCAGTATCAGATAAACAACAAAGTTTATGAAAATACCTAAAATAAACAAAGACATAAGCTCGAAGCCTTCCAGGAAGGCAGGAACTTATGTCTTTGAGCAAGCACCACGGAGAAAACACAGGCACTTTACATATTAGCTGTTCATAAATTTTACAAGGAAGCCCTTCTCTCAGAAATGAGTAAAACTGACTTAAGAG
>RCUN01000242.1_pt1 | contig 43754 bp, 36 predicted proteins | sample 2166181 | NCBI WGS metagenome assembly RCUN01 (sample SAMN09932603, study PRJNA488358) | compost metagenome | feature: garden; material: soil; isolation source: compost soil in crotononitrile-enriched culture | place: Germany: Experimental Botanical Garden Goettingen | collected 2016-01-27 | reverse complement strand
TCTCGGAAGAGAGGCCGGTCAGTTGTTTAAGCGCAGCGTTCGCGGCGGCTCAGTTCCATGGCCGTGACCGCTCAAGCTTAGTACTATCAACTCGGTACTATCTATATAAGATGTAGTTAAGACGTTTACATTTTCGGGTACGGTCGTAACTACGGGGAATGCTTTGGACTTTCGGCCGCTGCCCTCTCCAGATTTCTTGATGCATACCGCAGTGCGGCCCAAAATCCGAAAGACAACGGCGACCCGTGCTCGCTCCAACTGTTCAAACTTCCCCTTCGTTACACCTCCCCAGTAAGTCATTTTTCTAATTTCGTGTTATATAACTTGATACTGTCAAGTCTAATCGTCTCTAACTGCGCTTTATATAGCCTGGTAATCTTTAGCTCGCTACCGAGCCAGTTAGGCTGCCCTACCCTTTATACAGATATCTTTTAGGTGTTAAACCCTGTCAGGGATTTCTTCAAATCCTCCGCCAGACGCTCCAGCTGCACAGAGAGAGCCACCAACTGCTCGCTGACCTTAAACTGCTCAGATGACATGGAGGCCACCTGCTGGGTCGAGGCACTGGTCTGTTCTACCACTGCGCTGACACTGGATATGGAATCACCCAGGATGTACTGGGATTCACTCAGCTCCCTCACGGATTCCGAAGAGTTCTCAATATGCTTGTAGAATTGCTCCATCTCCCCCCGCACGCTTGTGAAGAAGGATGAGGCTTCCCGTACCGATTCCAGCTGTTCATCGAACAGCGGTGATACTTTATTCAGCACCTCAACGGTATTCTCAATATCCTGCTGAATCTGGTCAGTAATATTCGATACAGACTGAATGGATTCATTCGACTGCTGGGCCAGACTGCGGATTTCATCAGCAATGATGCTGAATCCTCGGCCTGCTGCCCCTGCTCTTGCTGCTTCAATAGAAGCATTCAGCGACAGAATATTCGTCTGCTTGGTCATTTCGACCATGGGAGCCAGAATACTCTGAATGGAAGCTGTGCTTCTCGTCAGCTTAGCTGAATTCTCCTGTATTAGATCAGTCATCTCGGAGGCAGCTCCGGTCTTATCAACCAGTTCCTTCATATATTCAGTTCCCTGAACACTTACCGCAATTGCCCGGTCTGCAGACTCGCCCATCGAGGCATTGGCCGAATTCACCTTGTCCATCTTAACTCCAATATCCTCAGCAATTTGACTTTCCTTGTCGGCCTCGATAGCCAGGCTTGAGGCACCCTGGGCAATTTCCTGTGTTGCCGAGGCAATTTCTCCGGCAGCCTGAGAGGTACTCTTCGATGCTGCAGCCAGCTCTTCGGCTGTACCCAGCACTTTAAGTGCAGTCGCATTCGTCTGTTCCACCAAGTCCGAGATTCGGGTCATCATTTGGTTAAAAGCTTGTCCCACGCGTCCAATCTCATCATTATTCTTGAATTTAGCACGCACCTGAAGATTCCCACGCTCGCCCTCTTCCATCAGCTTGGACAGTTTGCTTAGCGGCTTCCCTACCATTCGAATCATGTAATATCCAATTAGCAGTGCGAGGATAATGGCCACCACAATTACGGTGAAGGTAATGGTCAGCAGACGGTCAGCTGCACTTAGGAAGTCGCTGGTTGGAGCGTATCCCAGAAGTGTCCATCCAGAGGTCGCAAGCGGCTGGAACACAACGAGATTCTCCACGTTCTGCTCATTGTTAGTTGTGAAAGATCTATCTTCCCCTTTGATCTGAGCTGGACTCACCTTGATAAAAGACTCCTTTTCCAGCAGCTTGCCGTCTTTCGCGTATACAATCTGGTTGTTCGGAGTCACCAGCCTTACTTCACCGGAATTACCAATCTTGAGGTTCGACAGAATCGTTCCGAGTGAAGCTTCCTTTATCTCAATTAATAGAATATACTCTGCTTCGGGATGCTGCATATTTTTCAGCAGTCTGCCCATGGTGAACTCCGGAACACTAGTGGCACCAAAGAAGCCTTTGTTCAGGGTAGGAATCCATACTGGCTCCCCATCTGCTTGCTTAATCTGCTTCAGTCTGGCCTGGATAGCCTCATCGGTTCTGACTCCAGCAGATCCGGACTGAATGGAAGATATACTGCCTTCGGCATTCGAAATCAGCTTCACACTGGTCAGCCGATCGTCAGAGCCTGTGAAAGCATCAAGTCTTCGTTTGATACGATCTTCTGCCTGTGTTCTCTCTACAGTACCGAGATCCGGTAAGTTGACCGTCACCAGATCAGCTCTGAGAATAGGGTCCACCGCGAGCTGCCGTGACTGGGACTCGTACTGGCTGAAGAGAAAATCCAGCTTATCGGCTGCCTGTTTAATAGCCTCTGATGAAGCTGAGGACACTTGCTCCTGAATAATTCCCTTGGATACCTGATAAGAGACCAGACCCAGTCCAGCCGATAAAACAACAATAGCAATGAATACCACTAGAAAAAGCTTTGTCCCCACCGACTGCCAACCTATCTTCGAACCCAACTTCAAGATAATCCCACCCTAGTGAATTTTCTAAGTAAATAGATACAATTTGTGTAATAAATTGGTTATAGAAAAAGCACAGTCTCTTAACAGACTGTGCTTCTTCAGTTGTAATCCTTCCCTATGAAGCCAAAGCTTTAACCATCCATCGTAATTATCCTTTACTTGCTCCGGAGGTTAATCCGTCTACAAGCAGGCGCTGCAGGAAGATGAACAAGATAATAATTGGAATGGCGATGAAGACGGAAGCTGCCGCGAACAGCGTAAAGTTACTGTTCTGGCTCGTATTTACAATATCCCAGAGTCCGACTGCCAGGGTCCAATTGTCCTTAGTCCGTAGAATCAGACGGGCAAAGATAAAGTCCACCCAAGGTCCAACGAATTGAGTCAGAGCCATGTACGTCAGCATGGGACGTGACAGCGGCAGAATAATCCGGCGGAAGATCGTAAAGTTGCTGGCTCCGTCAATGCGGGCGGCTTCATCTAGAGATCTCGGAATCGTATCGAAGAATCCTTTGGCAATGAATGTGCCCATGAGCGGAGCACCACAGGCATAGACGATAATCAGTGCTGCATGCGTGTCCAATAGGTTGAGCTCTTTGAGCAGCAAGAAGATTGCGATCATACTCATGAATCCTGGGAACATCCCAAGCACAAGAACGGTAGACAAGGCAGTCTTCCGTGCCCGGAAGCGGAACCGGGATACCGCATAGCTCGTTAACAAGGTCAGCAGTACACCAAAGATCATGGAGAACAGGGCAATCTTTAGTGTATTCATATACCAATGAGTGAACATAAACGTATCAGACGTGAATAATTCCTTGTAATGATCCAGTGTAAAGCTCTCGGGAATTAAAGTCTTACTGTACAGCGACTTACCTGGTCTAAAGGAAGCCAGCACCACCCACAAAGCGGGGTACAGTGCACACACAGCCAGGATTACCAGTATGATATAGCTGACGGTCAAGCGCAGCCTGTTAGCAAGTTTACGTCCGATCATTGGATCATATCCTCCTCTTTGAACGATCTCGTCCGGCGGTAGTTATAAATCGAGAAGGATGCAACAATCACGAATATAATAATGCCGACCGCAGAGGCCATGTTGTTCTTGTTCTGATCCAGGGTAAGCTTATACAGCCAGGTTACAAGCAAGTCAGTTGAACCTGCGTATTGGTAGTCTCCCTTCACCGGATTCCCAGCAGTCAGAAGGTAGATCGCGTTAAAGTTGTTGATATTACCGGCGAACTGAGTAATCAGGGTTGGCGCTGTAGTGAAGAGAATCATGGGCAGCGTAACGATCTTGAACTTCTGGAAGCCCGTCGCCCCATCCACTTCTGCCGCTTCATACATATCCTTCGGAATCGTCGTAAGCACACCCATAATGAGCAGCATGGATACCGGAATTCCCACCCACATATTAACCAGGATAACAGTTACCTTCGCCCAGAAAGGATCGGTCAACCAAGGCAGACCGGCAAGTCCGAAATAACCAAAGTATTGGTTGATTGGGCCGAATTGGCCGTTGAAGAGATTCTTCATAACAAGCAGGGAGATCAGCTGTGGAATCGCGTAAGGAATAATGAGCAGCGTTCTCCACATTCCCCTGAATTTAATACCCTGCTGGTTAACCAGCAAAGCTACCAGCATACCGCCGAAATACGTTGTTACTGTGGACAGAATAGCCCAGACAATGGTCCAGGTAAGTACCCCATAGAACGTGTGGCTCCAGGTACCCAGAGAGACCAAATTGGTAAACGTCTCAAATCCAACCCAGTTAACGAGCTTGGCGGGCGGAATATGATCAGGTGCGGCGTAGTTGGTAAATGCCAGCATGATCATGAATATGATCGGCATTATGGTGAAGAACAGAATACCAACGGCTGGCAGAACCAGAAACACCTGCGCGAATTTGTAATCAAGAATATATCGAACCGATTGTTTGAAGTTGTTCGGTTTATGTCCATGGTCTCTTAAGCCACCAATACGGTTAGCATCCTTGATATTCATAATGTACGCAATGATAAAAAGAGCCAAGAAGAGCAAAGTAATCAAGCTTTGAATCATAATGATAATTGAGTGGTCACCTTGCACCAGCTTGGAGACCATCATGCCAGAAGCAGACTTAACTTTCACGAATCCAGTAGGTGTCTCACCTAATGTGGTAATTCCCCAAAAAGCAAAACTCAAATAATTAATAAAATAGGCAATTCCTAAAACCTCAACCAGCAAGAAGATGGCGCCTTTAATATATTGGCGGTTATATATTTGTCCTAGTCCCAAGCTAAGTATCGACAGTATTGTGGCTCTTGTACGGTGACGATCCATATGCCTTCTGTTCTCCTCTCCCAGCGATCGGGGAATGACCCGCCGCTTATGCGGCGGGCCTCATACTGCGTATATCCCCAATTCACAATCCTAGTTATTTCTTAGCGCCGTTGTTCAAATCTTTGATTTGTTGTGCTGCTTTGTCCATGGTATCCTTAGGATCTTTACCGTTGTCCCAAATCTCTGGAAGAGCGGCGTTAACCGGGCTCCATACGTTACCCATTTCAGGGATGGATGGCATAGGCTGAGAGTTCTTGGTTTGTTCTGCGAAAGCGGAAATGTATGGATCGCTCTTAATTTGATCAGATTCAAGTGCTTCATTGTTAGTTGGGATCGAACCTACTTTTTGGTTCAGAAGCAGCTGTGCATCTTTGGAAGAAGAGAACTCAGCGAACAATTTAGCTGCATTCGGGTATTTCGTGTACGCATTTACGTACCAAGCTTTGATCCCCGCCAAAGAAATCGCTGGTTTGCCGCCAATACTCGGGATTGGAGCTACGCCCAATTTGTCGCCAAGTGCTGCTTTGTACCCAGCAAGTTCCCAAGGACCGTTAAGATCCATAGCCACATCACCAGAGTTGAACAAGCTGCGCTTGATATCCGGCGTAATATCACCGCTCTTCACTGGAAGCACTTCTTTCAGGCTTTGGTATACTTTCAGACCTTCAATTGCACCTGCATTGTTGATACCAACGTCATCCTTATCTGTGCCGTCTTTACCGTAGATGTATCCGCCAGTTGTAGCGATGAACGGATAGTTGAAGTACATGTTGCCCGTCTCCCACATAATTCCGTATTTCTTCTTCGCTTTGTTAGTAAACGTTTTACCAAAGGCCAGAACATCATCAAAAGTTTTTGGAGTATCTTTTACAAGAGATTTATTGTAGTAGAGTGCATAAGTCTCGGCCGCTCTAGGGTATCCGTAGAGAACATCGTTGTAAGTAACACCTCTTATAGAGCTTTCTGTGTTGTTCTTGGTTGTCTCTTCTGCAAACAGATCATTCGGCAGAACCAGGTTGGCACTGGCTGCTCTACCCAAGGCATCGTGCGGGAAGATGACTACGTCAGCAGCAAGTCCGGAAGGACCATCTTGAGTCAATTTGGTTACTTGGTCAGTTGGAGCTACTTCTTCAATTTTGACAGGAACGTTGTATTTAGCTGTAAATTGCTTTGCAATTTCATCAGTGAACGATCTCTCATCCTTACTCTCCCAAATGACAAGCTTGGCGCCATCTTCAGGCTTCACTTCTGTAGTAGCGGTAGTTTTCTCTGAGGTTGTACTAGTACCAGAGTCAGCTGGCGCTTGTACCTGCTCGGAAGCTTTCTTTGGTCCGCAAGCCGTGATGGATACAGCCATCGAGAATGCTGCAAGCAGAACCGCTAATTTCTTGATTTTCATTGAATAACCCTCCCATTTTTTAGAGAACAGTTTACAGGAAATGATTAGCGCAAACGTTTCCGCAAAACTTGAAGCAAGCTGTTTCCTTCACCTGTTTTTATATCTGATGTAGCAAGCTTTTGGATTGGAAGCGCTTAATCCCTTGGACTCATCATACATCACACCACTGACATTGCAAAAACGTTTGCATTGCTCAAATTAGCCAAATTAACGTCATTTAGCTGATAAATACTTTTCTTATCTCCATGTATCGCAATATTCCTCTTGTTTTTGGTACATTTAACCTATAAATTAATCAATCATTAGAAGCATCACAAATATGTAACTTTTCACAATTTTGCATTTAAAATTATCTCCACCCTTATCTCCGCCTAACTTATCTTTGATTGTCAGCTACCTATAACCCGACAATTTGTGCAAAGGTTTGAATGATTCTTCATAAATCCTATTGTTTAAATTTATATGGACATGCTATAATCCTGAGCAATGAAAGATGTATCCCTTTCGCGGGGATGCTCGGTACTCTTTCAAAACAAAAAGGCAATGTTACCAACAAGGTACATCCTCGCTCGGATTTATAGAGACAGGATGTGCCTTTTTTTGCATCTACACACCATATTTTAGGGGGAATTAGGATGTTATTGGAAGCTGTCTATCATCGACCAAAGCTGAACTGGGCTTATGCCTACGACAAGGAGACCATTCACCTGCGAATCCGGACCAAAAAAGGCGACCTCACGCATGTCTATGCTTGGACAGGTGATAAATATGCATGGGACCGTACAAGGGAGCTTGTACCTATGCGTGTCATGGCATCGGATGAAATGTTTGATTACTGGGAATGCAATGTAAAGCCTCCCTACCGCCGGCTTAAATACGGTTTCCTGCTGCAAAAGGACAGCGAGAAGCTCTGGATGACCGAGTATGAATTCACCCCGGACATGCCCGCCAATCCAGATCGTTTGTTTGAAATTCCTTACATAAATCCGGTTGATGTATTCACTCCGCCAGCCTGGGTGAAGGACGCGGTGTTCTATCAGATCTTCCCTGAGCGCTTTGCGAATGGGGATCCTAGCAATGATCCTGAGGGAGCACTTCCGTGGGGTGGAAAGCCTGAGCGGGATAACTTCTTCGGGGGAGACCTTCAAGGGGTAATTGACCATTTGGATCATTTGAGCGAGCTTGGCATTAACGCCATTTACTTCACGCCGCTATTTGCAGCCACTACGAATCACAAGTATGACACTGAGGATTATATGAGGATTGATCCACAGTTCGGTGACGTCGAAACGCTCAAGAAGCTCGTTAAGCTCTGCCATGACCGGGGTATCCGCATTCTGCTGGATGCCGTATTCAACCACTCGGGTGGTACTTTCGCTCCGTTCCTGGACGTGAAGGAGAAAGGCGAAGCTTCGAAGTATAAGGACTGGTTTCATGTGAACAGCTTCCCGCTCGAAGTCAAGGAGGGGAATCCTACTTATGACGCCTTTGCCTTTGAACCACACATGCCCAAGCTGAATACGGGGCATCCTGAGGTCAAAGAGTACCTGCTCAAGGTAGCTGAATACTGGATCAAAGAGGTCGGCATTGATGGATGGCGCCTGGATGTAGCCAATGAAGTGGATCAGAACTTCTGGCGCGAGTTCCGTAAAGTGGTGAAAAAGGTGAACCCGGATGCCTATATTCTGGGCGAAATTTGGCACGAATCCTCCCCATGGCTTCAAGGTGACCAGTTCGATGCCGTCATGAACTATCCATTCACATTCGCAGTTACCGATTTCATCGTAAATGGAACCCTGGATGCAGGCGGATTCGCGAGCGCCATTGCGGTGCAGCTGTCGAGATATCCTCAGCAGGCCAGCGAAGTTGCCTTCAATCTGATTGACAGTCATGATACCGCTCGCCTGTTGACCCTTTGCGAAGGGAACAAGGACAAGCTGAAAATGGCCGCCGTCTCCCTCTTCACTTACATGGGTACTCCGTGTATTTATTACGGGGATGAGATCGGAATGGATGGAGGCCATGACCCGGACTGCCGTAAATGTATGGTTTGGGAGCCTGAGCAGCAGGACCGCGAATTGTTCGCCTTTTATCAGCGGTTGATTCAAATCAGAAAGGATCACCCTGCACTGCGCACAGGAACAATCAAATTCCTCTCCGCCGGTAAAGGGGAGACGAAGCTGGCTTATGAACGTCGTCTGGGTGACGAGACCGTGATTGTCATGCTTAACAATGACAGTGCAATTCAGTCCATTGAAGTGGATGTCTACGAGAAATCATGGAAAGATGAATTCACAGGCCAGACCTGGAATGCCGAGCGCGGCAAGCTGTCCGTGCGGCTTCCGGCTTACGGATTCGTTATTTTGTCCGCGCAGTAATGCGAATAAACCTAAGCCGCCGAAAGGCGGCTTAGAATGTTTTGAAGGTCTAAAAGAAGGACTTTTCGATATTTATGTTGTGGGACTCACCTTTCACAAGAAAGTGATTCCTATTTCAAATTTTTTAAATTGGGCATCCCTCTATACATAGGGGTCTCGACAACCCATGTCGCCGTTAGGCGGCTTTTTGTGTTGTAGCGTAATATAGTAGAAGAAATTAGATTGGATACAAAAGAAAGACAACATCCAAGATTTTAGACCTATTAATAGGTTGCCATAAATAGTATACTTTGCAATACTTTTGATTCATATACAGTATTGATATATTATGGTATATTATTCCAGAAAGTTATTATCAATAATATAATTCTAGGAGGTAATATGATGTTTAGTACAAAAAAACTTGTTGCTATTTCTATGGCAACCGCAATTGCAGTTTCAGCAGTTGCACCAACGATGGCACTTGCCGCGGTGAAGCCTAATATTCAGTCCCAAATAACTGTTAAGTCTCCAGATATTCAACTCTTGTATCAAATTGAAAAGCAACATGGTCTAATTAAAAGCGGAATTCATACAGATGGATTTTTCGGACTTGGTCTTAAAATCTTTAAGGTTGCATTGAGAGCTGGGGGAGCCGCTCTAGGAGAAGTCGTCAGTTGGTTCTCTCCAACTGCAGGTATTTGGATACGTTCTAATTCTGTTGCACTGGCGAATTTAATAGATAGTGGCATTACCTTAGCCGAAGGAACTTTAACAACAGCAATTCGTGCGATGGGAGCTCCAGAGGATGTCGCAAAAGAAATTGCGAAATTAATTGTTTCATTACTTTAATTTAACTTTAGATGGTACCCCGTAGCTTACTGCGGGGTATTAATTAAATGAGATAGCCCTCCATAGGTGTACATATATTCATATTGTAGTATATATTAGTCCAATAAATATTAACTATTCTTAGATGGTGATTTAAAGTGATCATACTTTTTCTCCTTGCTCTCCTTCTTCTGGTTTATGTTTATGTCCACAAGAAAGAGGATTATCTGGAATTAAAACGATCAGCCAGAGTTATTGGTTTTATTTCGATCTATTTGGTTATCTGTTTTGCTTGTGCTGTTGTGGTATTCACAGAAATGGGAATTGTCTATCTTAGCAGCCTGCTGGTGGGTGGAATCAATTTCAATGGTTCGTTTTCTCTAGTGTGGGCAACTACAATGATTACCTTGATTAGTGAGATTGTGCATTTGTTCATTCGAGTTATCACAAGAATATATGTTAAGAAACTCCCTAATTGGCTGCTGGAATTATGTATACTCCCAGTCTCGATTGGAATAATTTATTTCGTTCCACGCCTCTATGATACGGAGGTATCTTGGTTAGCTGCAGGTGTAATTACTGGATTAATGTTTGTTGCTACCTCTGTGATTAAGGATCAATAATTCACTTCCACCGATTTGTCGATTGCTGTAGAATATGAAACTTTTACCAGGTTGGGCGCGTTTAACTAGGTGGAGGCGATCAACATGAAATCTAAACAAATTACCGCAGGTATACTTACACTCGCTATTGGCTTAACCTCAGCCGGCATGGCCATGGCTGCACCTGCTGCAAATGGAGTACAATCAGCTGCAAAAACAAAGGCAGCTCCCGCAAAGAAGGCGGACAAGAAGACTGCTCCAGCTCAGAAAGTGACGGACCCTGCCCTGATTAAGAGCTTGAACCACGAGACCGCAATTCCGCTTCTTGTTGAAGCAGAGAAGAAATATTTCTACGCGCTTGGCGGTGGAACAGGTGAGATTGAGACTTTTACCGAGAATGGGAAAGAGTACCGCTACTTATCTGCGGATATCGATACGAAGGACGAGCTGCTGAAGTATCTGATGAAGAGCTATACCAAGCAGGCCAGTGAATTCTTTATCAAGAAATTCATCATCGTTCACGAAGGACGCCTTGCCCAGCTGAATGCCGATACAGGCAACCTGCTCGAATTCGAGAGATCCACGGCCAAGATGATCAGCATGACCCCGACCAAACGGGTCTACAAGATCAATGTTCCTTTTCCCAAAGAGGTTAAAGAAAGCTCCAAGTATATCCTTGTGAAGTTCGAGAAGGTTGGCGATTATTGGAGAGTAGATACTGCACCTCATCTGATATTCTAAATGCAAGCTGACAAGCCCTACCCTGGATCATCCGCTTCCTGGGTAGGGCCTTTTATATATAATCATATCCTAGCTCTTCACTTCTCCCTATCATACATCACCATGACTGAAATCCCAGGGACCCGGACTCTTCCCTCAGTTCCATCCACCTGTTCGAGGACGGCCGTCCCGGCAGCGGTGTCGTTAACGACTATATGCCAATGCCCGGTATTCGGAGGCAGCCTTACGTCTCGGGCCTCTTCATCCGCGTTATAGATCACGACAATACAGTTCCAGGTATCCCCGCAGGCGTGACTCGCGATCTGAAAAGAAACCACGTTCCCTTCCGCATGCAGAATCTGCAAATGCTCTGTCACGGCCTCTCTAGTACTCATCCGGAAGGCAGGATGTGCCTTTCGCAACCGGATAAGCCCTTTATAATAATCAAATACATGACGGAATGCCAGCTTGTTCCGCCAGCGTATCTTATTTATGACATCCGGGCTCTTATAGCTGTTATGATCCCCGTACTTGGTTCTGAGGATTTCATCCCCGGCATGGATCATGGGAATCCCCTGCGAGGTTAATATAATGGCATTAGCAAGCAGCGTCCGTCGCACCAACTCATTACGCAGCACCTCAGGTCCTTCCCCTATCCCCTGATAAGGGGCCGCCAAATTCACCGCATCTTCGGCGCAGCCTCCGCTGCGAAGCGCACCATCCTGCATATCAAGCATGCCCATTTCGCGGATCAGTCCCCGCGCTGCGATCACTTTATCCCACAGAATATAGTTATCATGGGCAGTTACATAATTGATGGACTCGGCAGGGGACTCGGCAAACGTATCGATCGATCCTTTTACCCCGACTGCAATATCTCCCTCTCTCCCCGGTTCGCCCGTAGCAAATCCCGGGTGTGCTCCATCACTGTCCCCTTTAATTGCGATCCGAAAGTTATCGTTAAATACACCGAACCCCCGGTTCCGCTGGGAGCCTTTCAAGGTCTTCTTCTCCTGTGGGAGGGTCGTTCCGGCCATATCCCAAGGCTCGCCGTATATTAGAATATCGGGGTTAATCTCATGAAGCATCCGGGTCACTTCGTCCATCGTGCCTATGTCGATCAGGCCCATAAGATCAAAGCGAAAGCCATCGACCTGGAACTCTTCCGCCCAGTACCGGACTGAATCCAGAATGTACTTTCTTACCATAGGGCGTTCGGAAGCGAGCTCGTTCCCCACCCCGCTAGCATTGGTATACCTTCCCGTGTCGGTTGTCCGGTAATAATATGCGGGTACAATCTTGTCAAAAGGCCCCTCATCCGTGGAAAAAGTGTGATTGTATACGACGTCAAGGACAACCCGAATTCCCTGATCATGCAGCGCCTGCACCAGCTCCTTGAACTCACGAACCCGAGACACCGGATCACACGGGTCCGCCGAGTAGGACCCTTCGGGAACGTTGTAATTCTGCGGGTCATATCCCCAGTTGTACAAAGGTTTTAACCCATTCCCGCCCAGGGCAGGCAGCTCGTTCACCGTTGCATAATCGCTACAAGGAAGCAGCTGCACATGGGTGATCCCCAGCTCCTTGAGATGTTCTATCCCGCTCTTAAGTCCATCTGGAGTGGAGACACCTAACTCGGTAAATGCTTTGAATTGCCCCTTGTGTACCATACCGGAGCTCTCATCAATCGAGAAATCACGAACATGAAGCTCATAAATCACCGCATCTGTAGGCTGCAGCATTACCGGCTTCTTTGCGGGTGCCCATCTGAGCGGGTTCGATGCGGCCAGATCAATGACCACGGATCTCTGCCCGTTAGCCGTTACGGCTTTGGCATAGGGGTCGATAGCAATATGCGAGGTTTCGTCCGCAAATTCCACCTTGTACATATAACACTGACCCGCCAAATTGCCGCTAATCACGGTAGACCATACCCCGCAAGAAGCCCGCTTCATGGGCACGGTATTCCGCACGTCACTATGATCGGTGACAAAGCCTTCCGTATTATAAGTTCCGGCATCCTCATACAATAAGAGACTTACCTTGGCAGCCGTAGGCGCCCATACCTTGAACCTGCTTTCGAGTGACGTGTAAGTTACACCGAGATCCTGATGCTCATAATAAAATTTAGGCTGATCCAAAATATGACGCATGGTCACCTTAGCCGCCGAGAAATGGCTGCTCTTTAGCAGATAGACCCTTGTTACGTCGAATTGTTCACCATTCAGAAGCTTTATGGTGAGATGGCAGTCTCCTGTCCTCACTGCGGATATAGGCACCTTCTCCTGCGTCGCCGCATCCACTAATTGGGTGGTCTTCACATCTTCATTCGTAATATATTCGCTTGTTACAGCGATTAACGTGTCTGAAGCATCTGCAAGGGCTGAACGGAATTTAGGTGACACATCGGCTTTAGCAGGGTCATAGATCACCTGCTTGTCATCTTGAACGAGCCAGACATTTACCTCTTGGCCGCCTTCTGGTATAACCACTCGCCTGGCTACCTCCTGATCCGCCCAATCGTTACCGTTCATGCTCCATCTCGTAATGATCTCAATCCGGGGTACGGGAAGCTCTATTGTTGCCACTGCGAATCCTTCCCCATCCACAGCACGGAACGCATAACTGCGTCCTTCCTGATGGTCATACCATATCCACATGTTCCAGCCTGCAAGCTGCTGATCATAGCGGAAATAGTGAATGTTATACTTATACCTCATCCCGGTTCCCGGCTGCTCTGCACCCGTTATCCATTCCACGTTGCAATCACATCCTGTCAGTTCTGCGAGGGGCTTGCTGTATGCGCTTTCTGAGACTGGAGTATTTCTTGTAGAAGATATCCTCGCCGGAAAAAATGTACGTGCTCCCTAACGGATGCACGCCTCATACCAGACGTGAAACCTGCGGCTCCCATAGTGTATGAACCAGGGCCCCGCTTGGTTCGCCTCTTCCCTTTCAGTCACCGGAAAAATTACGCCGAAACAGCTCTCTATTTACTTTACAATTTCTTTCGATTAAGATTACAATGTAAAAGCAAACGGTTCCACGAAGGAGGTTGCCATGGCTGTAACCATTAAGGATGTTGCCAAGAAGGCCGGAGTTTCACCCTCCACCGTGTCCCGGGTATTATCCAATCACCCCAGAATCAGTACTCAAACCTCCAATAAAGTTAAGGAGATTATGGAGCAGCTCGGTTATCACCCGAATATCATGGCCAAGAGCCTGGTATCGAAGACAACCGAAAGCATCTGCATTATTCTGCCAAAGCCGGCAGAGGAGTTGTTCTCCAACCTGTTCTTTATGGAGCTGATTCGCGGTATTGTCACTCAAGCTAACCGTTCCGGATATGACGTACTAATCAGTTCAGGCGCGAATGAGAAGGAAGAAGTCGAAGCTGTAGCCCGGCTCTTGAAGGGTCGCCGCGTAGACGGTGCTATTCTTCTGTATTCCCGCAACGATGATCCGGTGATTGAATTTCTGCATGCGAACAAGTACCCTTTCGTTATCGTCGGCAGAAGCAATGACCATCCCGATGCCTTGTCAGTAGATACCGACAATGTTCAGGCCGCCTATGATGCAACGAAGCATCTGATCTCTATGGGCCATGAACGCATCGGCTTCGTAAGCGGTCCGCCGAATTTGACGGTCTCTCAGGACCGGATGAAGGGTTATCAGAATGCACTGATCGATGCGGGTCTAGAGATGCGCCCCGAGTGGATTGTTGAAGGTGAGTTCCTGCAGGACAGCGGCTATAGAGCCATGTCTTTCATTATGAGCCTTCCGAACCGCCCGACCGCTCTTGTCGTTGTCGATGACATGGTGTCATTCGGAGTTCTGCGGGGTCTACACGAGCTTAACTTCAAAGTACCTGATGATATTTGCCTGGTCAGCTTTAACAACATCACGTTATCGGAGCTGTCCACACCGCCAATCAGCAGTATTGACATTGGCATCTATCATCTGGGCTACACCGCTTCACAAATGCTGATTCAGAACATCCAGAACGGTGAAGATATAACTTACCAGACTCGTCAGATTATTCCACATCGCTTGATGATACGGGAATCTTCTATGCTGTCACTACCGAAAAGGTGACTTACGGGACACACAAATAACTGAAGCTGAAATGCTTCATTTATTTTTAACACTTTGTACAAACGTTTGCGCTATTTAGAGGAGGAATCATTAATGGCATCTATTCAAGCTTGTTTATTCGACCTCGATGGTGTCCTGGTGGACACTGCTAAGTATCACTACCTGGCTTGGAAACGTCTTGCTGAAGAGCTCGGGTTTGTATTTACGGAACAAGATAATGAGCGTCTTAAAGGGGTATCCCGGACTGCATCTCTGGAGATTCTGCTGGAAATTGGCGGGATCAAGCTGGATGACGCAGCCAAGCAGGAGCTTGCGGAACGCAAGAACAACTGGTATGTGGAATCCATTACAAGCATGGACGAATCGGAGATTCTCCCGGGGGCCCTCGAGTTCCTGAAGGAGTGCCGCGCTAGTGGACTAAAGGTCGCTCTCGGCTCAGCCAGCAAGAACGCCATGCTAATTCTGAATAATACGGGCCTGACTCCTTACTTCGATGCCATCATTGATGGCACCAAGACAGCCGCTGCCAAGCCGGACCCTGAAGTGTTCGTACTGGGAGCCAACGAGGTTGGAGTTCCTGCCGAGCACTGTGTTGTGTTCGAAGATGCGGAAGCAGGTATTGAAGCTGCAGTGCGTGCAGGCATGCGCAGTGTAGGTATCGGAAGTCCTGATACCTTAAGCCGTGCCAATCTAATTGTTCCTTCACTTCAGCAAATGTCTGTTAGCCGGTTGGCTGAACTATAACAGCCCTCCTGCTTGTGAAGAGTGATTTCCTAAAGTGCTGAGAAGATTGTTTATAACTACTAGTATCTTTTAAAAGGAGCCGGTAAATGTGAAACAGTATTTGAAAGTTGACGAATGGTCTATTATCGAGGAAAGCTTCGATCCTATCAATCATGAAATTTCAGAAAGTATTTTCAGTATCGGAAATGGATTTATGGGGCAGCGGGCTAACTTTGAAGAGCAGTACAGCGGTCCTTCTCTTCAAGGCAGCTACATGGCTGGCGTGTATTATCCGGACAAAACCCGTGTCGGCTGGTGGAAGAACGGTTACCCCGAGTATTTTGCCAAAGTTCTGAACTCCACCAACTGGATCGGGATTGATGTGTATGTTAATGGTACCGCTCTGGATCTTGCGAAATGTACCGTGACTGAGTTCCGCCGCGAGCTCAATATGAAGGAAGGCCTTCTGATCCGCAGCGCTGTAGCCGAGCTGGAAGATGGCAAGCAGATCCGGATCGAGTCCACTCGCTTCGTCAGTGTTGCCCGTCATGAGATCGGCGCGATCCGCTATGCGGTAACTCCGCTGAATTTCTCCGCCCCTATTCGTCTGACCGTCTATCTGGACGGCGATGTGAAGAATAAGGACTCCAACTATGAAGAGAAGTTCTGGAACGAAGTAAGCAAAGAAGTGTCCGCCGGTTCTGCGAACCTGACGCTGAAGACGAAGAAGCTGGACTTCCATGTGACTTCTGTCATGACTTACGATCTATTCAAGAATGGCGAGAAGCTGGACCTGACTCCTTCGACAGTTGAAAAAGAAAAGTATGTCGGCAATGATGTTACGATTCAAGCTGAACAGAACGATGAGATCGTACTGTATAAATATGTGGCCAACGTGACCTCCCGTAACCACGGTCTGGGTCAGCTTGTCGAAGCCGGTTCCAAGGTGCTGGAAGAAGCAAGAACCGCAGGATTTGACGTATTGCTTGCCGAGCAGGTTGCTGGCTGGGCTGATAAATGGAAAGAAAGTGACATTATTATCGAGGGTGATGAGTCTGCACAGCAGGCGATCCGCTTTAACATTTTCCAATTGAATCAGACTTACAGCGGCGAAGATGATCGCCTCAACATTGGTCCGAAGGGCTTCACTGGTGAGAAATACGGCGGCAGCACCTACTGGGATACGGAAGCTTACTGCGTACCGTTCTACCTCAGTACAGCGGATTCCTCCATCGCGCGGAACCTGCTTATCTACCGTTATAAGCACCTGGAGAAAGCTAAGGAGAACGCCCGCAAGCTTGGCTTCACCAAAGGCGCACTCTATCCAATGGTGACCATGAACGGGGAAGAATGCCATAACGAGTGGGAGATCACATTTGAAGAGATCCACCGGAACGGCGCGATTGCTTATGCTATTTATAACTATGTTAATTATACAGGTGATAAATCATATCTGGGTCAATACGGCCTGGAGGTTCTGACTGAAATCTCCCGTTTCTGGGAACAGCGCGTGAACTATGCACCACGCAAAGATAAGTACGTCATGCTCGGCGTAACCGGCCCGAACGAATACGAGAACAACGTGAACAACAACTGGTACACTAACCGTATTGCCGTATGGACGCTGGAATATACGCTTGAGACCTTGGAATATCTGAAAGAGAACGAGCCATCACGTTATAACGAGCTGGTTGAGACCCTCAAGCTTCAACCGGAAGAGACAGATAAATGGAAAGATATTATCGCCAAAATGTACTACCCTACCGATGAAGAGCTCGGAATCTTCCTGCAGCAGGACGGCTTCCTGGATAAAGAGATTATCCAAGTTAAAGACCTGAAGCCAGAGAACCTTCCGATCAACCAGAACTGGTCCTGGGACCGCATCCTTCGCTCCTGCTTCATCAAACAGGGTGATGTGATTCAAGGCCTCTACTTCCTCGGACATAAATATGACCTGGAGACCAAGAAACGGAACTTCGATTTCTATGAGCCGCTAACTGTTCATGAGTCCTCCCTGTCTCCTTGCCTGCACTCCATCCTGGCTTGTGAGCTTGGCTATCAGGAGAAGGCTTACGAGATGTACCTGCGTACCGCAAGACTGGATCTCGATAACTACAACAATGACACAGAAGACGGCTGCCACACTACAAGTATGGCGGGAACCTGGATGTCTGTCGTTCACGGCTTCGGCGGTCTCCGTGTGCAGGATGATGAGCTTGTCCTGAAACCGTTCATTCCAGGTCACTGGAAGTCATTCTCCTTCAAAGTTATGTTCCGTGGTTCTCGCCTGAAAGTCAGCGTGTCTGACAAGGACATCACGGTATCCAACGAGACCGAGACACCGGCTGCGATTCGGATCTACGACCGTGACTATACGGTGAGTCCGCTGGGCATGATTCAGGTTGAGAGTGCAGTGGTGAATGCTTAATTGGTAAAAGAGAGGCGCTGCTTTGAGGCGCTAAGGTAACGGAACGTTCCTGGATCGCTGTTGCCCCTGGATTCCCTGATTAATATGAATTTGTAGGAATCCGCGAGCAAAGGCGAACGCTTCACTTCATCGTAATCGTTTCCGTTCTCTCTGCTCTCTCAGCGGAGCCTGTCACCAAAGAGAATATTTACACCCATACACTACGTTGTGGGTAATATTGAAGCGCCTGGGGGCCAATTGGCTTCCCGGGCGCTTTTTGTCGTTCAGGGTCAAACATGAGCTGGGGCTTTCTAACTATGAAATTTACGGCAAGTTTATCCGACATAAATGATGTACTTATTTTACATACATAGAAATTAACAAGACTGGGGGGAGATTAATGTTCGCCGATGTTCTACAATTGGCTGCGGAGAAAAAACAAATGGTAAGTGTCAAAATTCAGGATGGAAGAATTCTGATTGGATTCCCACAATTGTCCCAGCAGGAGAACCGTGTCGAGATCTTTAATGAAATGGGGATCGTGACCATCCCTTATGATGAAATTGTTCATGTCATGAGGTTGATCAACTTCTCTTATTAACCTGAAATCCACAATGAAGACTACGAGCCCTGCAGCGCCCGTGGTCTTCTTGGCCCTAAGTGATGTGAAAACTAGAGCCCCGCCTGGAACAGCTGTTGTATACTGGAAAAGAAAACAGGATGGGAGGCTGAAGCTTATTAATCCGAAGAAAGTAACCTGGCTGGAACTCTTTTACGACCTGATCTATGTCGCCGCCGTGTCTATCACAACACACGTGCTCGCTGAGACTCATGACGGCCTCATTTCAGGAGATGCTATTTTGAAATATCCACTGATCTTCATCCCCTTGTGGTGGGCCTGGACAGGTTTTACCGTCTATGTAAATCGCTTTGGTCAAGATAACACCGCTCAGCGGATTGTGTATTTCATACAAATGCTGTTTGTCATTATCATGGCCGCCAACATCAACATCGATTTTGAGTCCTATTACCTCTTTTTCATGCTTGGTTATGTTGGCATCCGCCTGTCTACCGTCTTTATGTATGTGCGAACCTGGCTTAGACACAAGGGGGCAGAGCGCAAGGTTGCCCGTTATTTAGCCTTAAGCTTTCTGACCGGAACGCTCATCAGCTTTAGTTCGGTTCTATTTCCAGAGCTTGTGAAATTCTATATCCTGTATCTCGGCATATTCCTGGAGATCGTCCTCCCCCTCGCTGGACGGCATGTCCTGCGGCAGATGCCGGTTCATTACCATCATCTGGTGGAGCGTTACGGACTTGCCACCATTATTCTACTAGGCGAACTTATCCTTGTGATGGTGGATACGATCCGTCATCATCCCATCACGCTGCAGTCCGGCTTTGAACTCCTGCTCGGGTTCATCATTACGGTGTCGATCTGGTGGCATTACTTCGAGTCCTCGGAGAAAGTGGAACAGACCGGGGACGGCGCCGGCCATAAGGTCATCTACGGGCATTTATTTACGTTTATGTCGCTCGGGATTGTCTCCAATGTGATCCGATATGCGATGAGCCATGAGCTTGCCCTTGGTCACTTTGCCTGGCTTGCCCTAACGGGATTTGCCATGTATGTCCTCTCCATGATGCTTATTTTTCTGCCCTTTAAGAACAAGAGGGGCATACAGACATATGGCCTGCTTGGCTATTACCTGGCCGCTCTTGTCCTCTGCGGTACTGTCTTGCTGCTGCTTCCCTCGATCCTGACGGTGTATATGACTCTTACCTTCTTCTTTATCGCCCATACTTTGATATTTGTGGGCTGGCTCGGTAAGAAGAAACGGGCTTGAAGCGAAGTATAGCTCCATTATTTTTTTCTCATAACCTTCTGCAAAAAGAAAATAATCAAAATAATAATGCCAATTGAGATTTATAAACACCATACTTTTCAAAAAGTTGTGGACTTGTTTGGCATTGAACTAGTAATTAAAATAGACCGCTATGGATAGCGGTCTATTTTAATTTTCACTTACGTTTTTTACGATGAATCCCCTATTGTAATCATGGCGGAAATTGATTATGTACTTTTCTGATTTCTCCTCAGCTTTGTTATTCACAACTTTATGAGCGTTTACTACTACATCTATCTCGTAAAAGCCCCCCGATACCTCTCTCATGTTAGTTACATGGAAGGGGTCCATAGTGTATACATTTTCTGTCCCAGTCTTCAAGTACCCTCTTTCTTTTAATGAAAGTAATGCTTTCGTTTGTAATTCAGTCGTTAGCATACACTCTAATTGTTCTTCCCTTGTTTTAGGAAAGGTCCACAGAGCAGCCCATTCAATTGAATCCTTCTGTTTATCTGCTTTTTCGTATGGCTGAGCAGAAATTGTTGACTGAATGATAAGTGTAGTTCCAAGGAAAAGGAACAGAATGTAAACCATATTTCTTGTCATGTCATCCACCTCACCAATAAATTACCTCAACAATTTAATTTTTATGTGAGTGGAGTTGCGGTGAATTTGTTGATAACGTTAGTCCTGCGATATTTCAATGATTTCCTTTCGTTCTCATTCGGAAGTATCAACGAGAACGTTCCAAAAGGGTCCGTCACGCCTCCGCCCACTTTTCTTTCATTGCCTGTTTGATCTGCTGAAGATGAGCCTGCCCAATGCCATTCATTTAATCTCGGATGACTTTCGTACTGGCAATAAAATCATGAAGCGCCCGTTTATCCTCTCGGCTCCCGACCATAATCGCACTGACAATGATGGCAATGCCAAAGGTCGCGGCATACACAAGACCAGCCACCACATTGCGCAGCAGCATCGTCCCCAAACCCGGCGGCTCACCATCGTCAAATCTCACGATGCGGATACCACATATCCTTTTGCCGATCGTATAGCCGTTCCAAAATATTGGGGTAAGCAAAGTGTACAGAGCCAACAATGTGTCTGATAAGTATTGACGATCTGTCTCCCAGCTCCCGGTGATAAGCACCGAGATGATGGTCAGCGGTAAGCCGATGATTAGTCCATCAAGTAGACTTGCGCCGAATCGAATCCAGAATCCAGCCGGTTCCTTCACGCTTAATCACGTCCCCTTCATCCATAGATACCCAATGTATCCCTCTAATACTTTTATATAATTATAGCATTTATGGTATATAAAGGAACCCGGTGTCTATTATAAATGATGGGTAGAACTTCTCCGCATGAACGGATTTACATACGCTGGCTTTAGTTGCAAAAAGACTACATATCTCTTTCGCTCTGCAGCCTTCTCTTGGATTTATTGAGTTAGTATTCCACGATATTCCGGTGGTATAATTAGCCAGAAATCCAAAATAAATATCGTGAGGTGGTAATTATTATGGAAACAGGTAATAACGTAACAATAACCGTAGAGACCACAGTTCATTCACCAATTGAAAAGGTATGGGAGTATTGGTCAGAGCCACAGCATATAACTAAATGGAATAACGCCTCTGAAGACTGGCATGTGCCAAAGGCCGAAAATGATCTAAGGGTTGGCGGAACTTTCCTCACAAGAATGGAAGCTAAGGATGGCAGCTTTGGTTTTGATTTTAGCGGAGTATATGATGACGTAAGAAAAAATGAGTTTATTTCTTATACAATTGGAGATGGAAGAAAAGTTACGATCACTTTTATTAGCCAAGAAAACGGCACTAAGGTAATTGAAACTTTTGATGCTGAAACCACCAATTCCGTTGAGATGCAAAAAGCAGGCTGGCAGGCGATTCTAGACAATTTCAAAAAGTATAGTGAGAATCTCTAAAGACTTATTGAATCTATACATAAAGAACCCCAATTAGGGGTTCTTTATAATTCATTATTGCAAAATATAGCTACCTGAGCCTTTATATTTGTTAGTTTTTGCATTCCATGTCAGGATCCCCTCAGCCAGATCCCAACCTCCTTCATTTCTGTACTTCTTCCAATACTGATGAACTCTTCCTTTGGAATCAATCTTAACTCCCTGGTCACCCATTAACTGCAGAACTTTCTTTAGAGTGCCATCTTGCAGTCTATAGACATATAACTGCGTATTTGAAGGAAAGTAAGAGTAAGTCACCGCAATATGCTTCTCTTTATTGGATACAGAGTAGATTTGAATTGATTCCGCCTCACCATAATCCTCATCACTTAAAATCCCCGTGTTGATTAATACTACTGAACCTTTAGAGTTAATGAAATAAAGGTTGCCAGACTTAGTTAAGGCAACGGATTCATACTTCTTATCTGCATTTATATCAGCAGTTTTTAAGATTTTTATTGATTCGTTAGGATACTTCTTTTGAAGAATATCCTGCGGTTTTGTGCCCTGTGCACTTGAAGTTGGAATGGAGAATGCAGAAAGTAACACAATTAAACAAAGAGACAGCGTTAAGATTTTTTTCATATAAACCTCCTTATGTATAGGGATATTTTAGCAGAAGTTAATTTCCTGCAAAAGATCAAATATTCGGGCCAGATCACCATATCGACACAAAGACATAGGCTGCTAGAACTGGCACGCTAAATAGGAGCAGAATGCCCGCCGCAGTCCTTCTGTTATTCCTATCCTGCTTGGATTCGTTCGCTTGGTTATGTCTTACTTTATCCCCTCTTAAGAATGCTCCTGAGATCAAGGCCCCAATAATCAGGGCAGAGGAGCCGACCCATCCCGCAGCCTGTAAGAAGAATGCATCGCTTCCCTTGATCCATGATAGAACACCAAGGATTAACGCAGCCGCTATCCCTCCAACAAAGCCATATAACTCACGTCTCATTCTCTTCTCCTCTCAAAAAGAAAAACATTTTTTGGTATATTATAGCATTTATTCCTCTCCCCGGTTTCTATGATTGCTAAGTGTATGCGCTTTAATATTATGATAAAATATTAAGTGAAGCAGCCTTATTAGCAAATTGATATACATCATTTAGAACTTCTCCAGGAACAGATATCGAAAGCGGGCTGAGACGATGAATTTGAATGACCTCCGCATAAATACACGAAACTTATACAGAGATATCCTCCGGAGCTGTTGGCTGATTATTTGCATCTACGTGGCTGGCACATCGGTGGAACTCTTTTTCACAAATCATGATCACACCGCCTTCTTCTGGCAGGCCGTATTTATTCCTGCACTTGAAATGACCGCACTGAATCTAATTATGGGGGCCATCTTCCGAAAAGAAACCCGCTGGACCGAATACTTGCTAATCGCCGGGGTTAATCTGTTCATTAGCATCATTATCATTTCATTATATGAACTCCCCATCGTTTTCTATATTTTAATTATTCCGATCCTTCTTTCGCTGTACTTCTATAACAAGCGCTTGATTGTGTTCGCCCTGATTCAAGCCATTCTTACAGTCATTATCATCAATGTACTTTCGCCTACTATCAGGGATGTGCTGGATCCTTCTGAATTCATTATGCTGTTCTCGATGTTGACCGCCACGGCCCTAATTATTAACAACCTTCGAAAGCATGCTTTTGCTCTGACGCAAGAACTGGTGAAGGTGACTGAGGAGAAACAGGATCTGCAGACCCGAAACACCCTTATGGAAAGACTTAATCGGGTTGACTCGGCGACAGGTCTATATAATCACCGTTCTTTTCACGAGCATCTGGTTAATGTTATGGGTGTCTCGGAGGCTTATTCGCTTCATGTTCATCTCGCCATTCTGGACATTGATAACTTCAAGAAGGTGAATGATACCTTCGGTCACGCCGTGGGTGACTCTGTCATTAGCTATGTGGCGACTCAATTGAATGAATTTCTGGATCAGAATGACTTTGCATCAAGATACGGAGGCGAGGAATTTGCGATCCTGAGCGTCGAGAAGGACACGGCCCAGTTCGTAGAGCAGCTGGAGGCGATTCGCCTGGCTATTTCACAGAAGCATTTTGACACGATGAACGGATTATCCGTCACCATTAGTATTGGAGTTCAGCAGCTCATGCCGGGGATGCACAAGGAGAACCTCTTCCACCAGGCAGACATGGCCCTGTACGAGGCGAAGAAGTCCGGGAAGAACCGGACGATCGTGGCCGGTCCTCGTGCCTAAATAAAGCGACCAACCTAGGTTGGCCGCTTTTTATTTTCAATGCCGGGGATTCATCTATCCCAGATCAGACTTACCACCGTACCCTGTCCTGGTCTCGAATGGACTTCGATCCGCCCGCCCATAGCTTGAACCAATTCCTTCGTCACAGCCATACCAAGGCCGCTGCCTTCCGTCTCGCTGTCCGTATTCAATCCCCGGTAATAACGCTCAAATAAACGTCCCATGGTCTGCCCATCCATTCCTTGACCGTTGTCCGTAAAGTCAATGCGTACTTCCTCTTGCGGACTTCCCCCAGACAGCTCAATATGCATGGTTGTACCAGGAGGATTATGATTAAGCGAGTTCGCTACGATATTCTCGATTATGCGCTCCAGCCACGGCTGATGGACAGCCATCACAATCGGCACAGCAGGTACGGTGCAGCGAACCCGGCTGGGATCATAGGCCGGATGCTCGGCAGCACGAGATACGCAGTCCGTTAACAGAATGCCTATATCCTTCTGCTCGAACACTACAGGAATGTCCCCATTCCTAAGTCGATACGTTAACCCAAGGTCATCGATGAGCTTGTCCATATAATTCGTTTTCTCCAGGATGATGGCTGCAAACTTCCGCATTTCTTCCTCAGACCAGCTGTACTTCTCGGCGGCCAGCATATGAGCGTAGCCTTGAACGGAGGACAACGGCGTCTTCAGATCATGGGTAACCCCTGCGATCCACTCTTCTCTGTGCAGCTCCGTCTGTTCTACCGCATCCCGGCCATTACGAAGTGCAATAGTAAGATTATCGACGGATTCTATCACTTCGCTAAAAACACGGTATCCGCGGCTCCGGGGCCGCTTACCTTTCCTCCCGTCTCCACGCTCATTCATTGGAGCGGAGTCTGTATAGTCACCGCTCCCTAACCTCTCGATCGACCCGAGAATATGAAGAATCGGCGTTCCGAACCGCCTTGCATACCATGCTGACAGAAAGAAGAAGACAAGCAGAGAAGAGCATAGAAATGCCGCTATCCCAATAATCATAACCTGAACTTCCGGTTGAATATTTAACATCGGGAGGGTTCGTATTTCAGAGTTCTCCATCGGATATTGGATCACCCAGGTAAGGCCTGTTCTCTTATCATACCTTGAATCCATCACAGTACCGTACACGGCTTGATTGAGTGATCTCATAGCCAGTTCCTGTACCGTATAAGATCCAGGCGCATCAGCAGGCTTTCTCCAAGCCGCTATCTGTTCACCCCCGCGGCCCAGGACTTGAACCCATGCCTTTCTTTGAGTTAACAGCGAGAGGGTGCTCTCGGAGAAAGATAGACTCTGATTGTTGAGTTCCCCATCATCGATAAGGCGTACAAGCAAATCTTCGGTTGGTGACCGTGCGCCATATAGCAGAGTATATAGATGTCCTTCCTTTTCCTGAATCCATAAGCCCAGCTTATAGGGGAACGGCTCGCCTCCGATCCAGTAGTCTATCAGCTGTCCAGGAACATAGCGGTCGGGTAGATCGTCAGGAGCATTAAAAGACTGTATCACATTTCCCTGTGCATCCAGACTCTGCAGCCATCCCCCATCTTCACGCAGCCTCTGCAATAGAACAGGATCTGCAATGAGCCCCTTCGAGTCGATCTTGGACTCCTCAATTAGCTTCGATATCCCCATGGGAGCAAAGTTCCGATTGAAGTCAATGTCTTTGAACCGGGCCAGCATCCAGATTATAATGATGATCGCTAGAATCGCCAGCAGAGAGCCAGCCACAGCAAGCTGAACTGCGAACCGAATGGTCAATCGTCTGCGGATCATGCTTAGGTGGCTCCTTTGGGCAGGATCAGCTTATACCCCATACCCCTTATATTCACCAAGTATTCAGGCTTCGACGGATCCCTCTCAATCCTCTCGCGAATACGGTGGATATGGACCATAACGGTGTTATCGTCAGTATACGCATCCTCTCCCCATACACGCAGATACAGCTCACTTTTGCTGAAAAGCCGATTGGGGTTCTTGCATAGGAACAACAGGAGCTGGAATACCAGTGCAGGACATGTCGAGATTCGTCCCTCTACCGTTAGTGTGGCTTCCGATTCATCCACCTGAAAACGGCCAAAATCATAAATGCTAGCCGGTGGACTGCTCTGCGGCTTCGCCTGTAAGTATCTCCGCAGCTGTGCCCGGATTCGGGCAACGACTTCAAGCGGGTTAAAGGGCTTGGTTATGTAATCATCTCCACCAACGGCGAATCCCGATAGTTTATCGAAATCGGAGGTCCTGGCCGTCAGGAACAAGATCGGCGCGTCCGTCGTTCGGCGAATAAAAGGGCAGATTTCAAGCCCGCTCAGGCCCGGCATCATGACATCAAGCAGGATCATCTCATACCGCTGCTGCTCGCAGGCGGCGAGCGCAGCCTCTCCATCAAATACTAGATCAATATAGGAGAAGCCTTCCTTGCGAAGCACGGTGGCCATCATTTTTGCAATTGACCGTTCATCATCCACGATCAGAATCTTGGCATCATTCATTCTTCATCACCTTATCCGGAAGATGCCTTCATTGTATCACGCTCTGCTTACCTCCTGGGTACGGGAATCTTAACGGAACCTTAATTATCAAGCTTATTTGGGACAATTGTTAAGGAACAATTTATGCCCCGTTTGATCTGCTGTAAGTCTGGCACGCTATACTGAGTCTAATTAAATAGCTTAGGAGGATCGATCCATGAACAGGAACAAGGCAGAGAAGTTCAGGTACCCAAGAATCCTTGCTGCTCCCCTGCTTATAGCTGTTCTGACTCTAGGAGGCTGCAGTACGGATAACGGAGGAGAAAAGGAGGCACAGAACGTGAGTCAGCACAATGAGGCAGCTAAGGATAATACGGTAAGAATTGGCGGAAAAGAAATCGCAGATCAATTGCTTGCCGGTGAATACGAGCGTCTATACGCCCAGTTTAGCGACTCCCTGAAGTCGGTTGTCACCCTTAAGGATTTCCGTGCAATGGGCCAATCTTTTACCCATGATATTCCTTCCTTCAAATTGTTATCCAGCCTGCGGTTAAATGGGTATGAGTCTTTGGTGTGGAACGAACCCCAGGGCAGCAAAGGACTGACCGCAACTACGGATGGAAAAGGCACGATAACTGGAATTCAGATTCTGGATCATCCCTCTTATCCTGCGACCGATAATGCCTATTCCCAGACGAAGTTCAATTACCCCTTTCAGGGAGATTGGCTTGTATACTGGGGAGGTAATAATCGATTCCTCAATTATCACTACGAATATGAACAAGTGCGCTATGCCTATGATTTCTTGAAAGTGAAGGAAGGTTACTCCTACGAGGGTGACCCGAAGCTTAACCAGAGCTATTTCGCCTTCAATCAGCCTGTTCTGGCTCCGGCAGACGGGGTTGTGGCTCTGGTCACTGACGGCATCCCGGATAATGAGCCTGTAGGGACAATGAATGAAGATCAGCCGGCAGGCAATGTGGTTACCATTCAGCATAACAATGGGGAATACAGCACAATCGCTCATTTCAAGAAGGGCTCGATTCAAGTGAAAAAAGGCGATGCGGTGACCACCGGCCAACTCTTAGGGAAGTGCGGCAACTCGGGAAATTCTTCGGAACCGCATATTCATTTTCAAGTATCGGCACAATCTGATAAGGTTATGGCTACGATACCAATCTCCTTTAAGGATGGCAGAAAGCTGATTCGCGCTGACATTGTAACTGGAACGAACCTAAATAAATAACGAGGTGTAATGATGAAATCCATTCCCAAGAACAAGATCCAAACCTCCTATGGAACTATAGAATATGCCCAGTCCGGCGAAGGAACACCATCTGTCATTCTCATTAATGGAGGAAGCGGACCTATCGAGGGATGGCTAAGAGTCTTCCATGACATTGCCGATCAGACCCGCGTGGTAGCTTATAACCGATTCGGGGTAGGCGGCAGCGACAAGCCGTCCGCTCCCCAGGACGGGCAGACCATCGTCACTTCACTCAGACAGCTGCTTCAAGAGATCGGTGTGCGTCCTCCCTACATTCTGGTTGGGCACTCCCTGGGAGGATTGTATGCTAGTCTGTTCGCCAGGCAGTATTCGGAAGAAATCGCCGGGGTCGTGCTGCTCGATTCCAGCCACGAGCTGGATCTGGCCATCAACCAGACCCAGGGCCCGTTCATCAGAGGCCTCAACCGACTGCTCGGAATCTTCGACTCTTTCTCGGCTCACCGCAAATGGAATGAGGTGAATTATGTAGAGGAGACTACCCAGCAGATCGCAATGGCAGGTCCTTTTCCTGAGGTTCCGTTATTCGTGGTCTCCGGGGGTAAAAAGCCGCCTATGATGCCGGAAAGTGCCTTTGAAATCCGCCAAAAAAATCAGCTGGATTTAGTAAGCTTAAGCAATCAAGGGAAGCACATTATCGCGGCTAACAGTGGGCACTTTCCTCAGTTCTCTGAGCCAGAGCTTGTAAAAAAAGTTATAAGTGAGTGTATACATGCGGCTAGGAACTCTTTGAAAGCTCCTAAGTAGACAGATTAGTATTCATATCCTTTGGCCTTCGCGAAAATCATAATATCCGCCAACCCGCCATATTCATCCAGGCTGGCATTTCGCAATATGCCTTCCCGTGTGAAGCCAGCCCGCTCGGCAACCCGGCCGCTCGCCTGATTGTTGGCTTCGCACCTAATCTCCAGCCGCTTCGCCTCCAAGTAAGTAACCGCAAAGTCTGTCACTCCATGTACGGCTTCTACCGCTAGACCTTGGCCCGTACGCGAGGTTCTAAGCCAGTACCCAATCTCAAAATTACGAATATCCCAGTCAAAACGATGCAGCCCACTACTTCCAATGAACTCATTCGTGTTCCTGTCAAACAGGTGCAGGACCAAATCCGTTCGTTCCAAAAAGTTAAGCCTCGCTTTACGCACATAAGCCTCTGATTCATCCGGAGTTGGAAGATTCCTGGCGAAAGGCAGCCACGGTCGTAGCTCATTTACGCTTTCACATATAGCTTCATTAATTAATGCACCATCTCCATAACGGGGAGCCCGTATGATCAGGCGTTCTGTCTCGAACTCTTCCGGAAACGAAAGCAAGATAGGGTTACACATCTAAAATCCCTCCCAATTCATAGTATATTCCAAACACACAAGCGACCTTTCATTTCTAGCATATATTGTAGAAGCTTCAAAATGAAAGGAAGTGTATTTATGGGTACAATAATTCAACGGGTGCTGCCCAGATTAGCCCTTTTTAGTGAAGAAAATTTCCGCGGAAGAAGAATAGTTTTTAGAGGTAACATAGCTATTCGTAATATCGAGAGAATCTTTGACGAACCCGAAAGTTTAAGATTTCGGTCCAACGGCAGAGGTGCTACCCTGGTATTATTCTCACGCAATAATTTCAGAGGCAGGTTTCGGGTCATCCGGGTAAGCAGAAATATTGCTGATTTAGAGAAGGCAGTAGGCTTTGAGGTTAATTCCATTATCATGTCAAGCACCCGGTTAACGTTAGAAGAGATCAGACTAATTCGGCGCACCGGGCGTCTACCAGGCAGACTCCGCGTTTTTTAATGTTGTGAGCTTAGTGAATCGCCCTTATACAAGGGCGGTTTTTTTATTGTAATTCCATATCCGTGAGAACAAACAAAACATAATCTAATAGTAACCCAAAATATGTAAATAAAAAATATATTTAAACTTCCTCTATGATCCTCCCAATTCTTGCCTTAAAATTAGAATATTCAAATCTTCGAATACGAATTAGCAAAAAGGAGAGCACGCATTTCATGCTAGAGAGTCATAATCACTCAGGTTCTTCACCAGTTAGAAGCCGCCACCATTTGCAAGCAGACTGCGAGAACTGCTTCGGCCTGTGCTGTGTGGCCCTGCCCTTCGCGGCGTCCGTGGACTTCGCGGTGGACAAGAACGCCGGGCAGCCCTGTCACCATCTACAGTCCGACTTCCGCTGCGGTGTTCATAATAATCTCAGGCCGTTAGGCTTTCGGGGATGCACGGTATATGACTGCTTTGGCGCAGGACAGCAGGTATCCAAGGTAACCTTTGAGGGACTTGACTGGCGTACACACCCTGAATCGGCCAAGCAAATGTACGAAGTATTTCCTGTAATGTGGCAGCTCCATGAGCTGCTCTGGTATCTGAACGAAGCGTTAACCTTGGAGCCTGCCCGCGAAATCCAGAGTGATCTCGAATTAACTCTCGCCGAGACGGAACGCCTCACCCAGCTCACTCCAGATTCTCTTATACAGCTGGATGTGGCAGCTCACCGGACCAAGGTCAATATTCTGCTGCTGAGGACAAGTGAGCTCGTACGAGAGGATGCCCAGATCAGATATAAGAATCCTCAAGGGCGCCAGAAGAAGGGCATTGGCCGGGGAGCAGACCTCATCGCAGCGAGGCTTAGAGGAGCCGATCTCAGGGGAGCCAACTTGCGAGGAGCCTACCTTATTGCCGCAGATCTTCGGGGAGCCGACCTGAGATCCGCGGATCTGATCGGGGCTGATCTCCGGGATACCGATCTCAGGGGAGCCAATCTAATGGGCAGTATCTTTCTCACTCAAGCCCAGGTTAACGCAGCCAAAGGCGATGCAGCCACAAAGCTGCCCCCCTCACTCGTTCATCCTGCACACTGGCCTACCTCCGGCAAGTAACACGGTAAATTTTATTTCAAGTGTCACTGAACCCTGACAATATGTTGTCAGGGTTAGGTGCGTAATATGGGAAGTGCGGGGGCGATCCCGCTAATGCCTTTCACCTGTCCCCCCTTCCCTTCCCGGGTTCGGCTTCTCTTGACCTGATCTTGACTTTAGATGGAATGTGCCCCGGATTGCCAGAGCCTGGGAAGAGTTAATGAGACGACTCGGCTACGCGCAGTACGGTGTCCATTGACACACCAGATCTTGTGGCAAGCGATCTTCAGGCATTTTTCCGCCGATTCAGATAAATTATAAAGGAGGCACTGGATATGAGTTCTGACAACCCCGCCCCACCGAGCATCTCTGGCAAAAAGGAGGTACCCGTGCTCAGTCCCCGCGCCCTAAACCGGGCTCTGCTGGCAAGACAAATGCTGCTGCACCGCGTAGAGCTGCCTTCACTTGAGATCATAGAGCGGCTGGCCGGGCTGCAGGCCCAATCTCCGAGTGCCCCCTATTTCGCCCTCTGGGCGCGGCTTGAGGGATTTAATCCAGAGGAATTATCTCATCTTCTTCAGGAGAAAAAGGCGGTGCGTATAGCCTTAATGCGCTCCACCATTCATCTGGTCTCCGCGGAGGATTGCCTATCTTTCCGGCCTGTGCTTCAATCGGTTCTGGATCGCAGCTTGCAGGGTGCTTTCGGTAAGGCTCTAGCAGGCTTGAATCTTAACGAGCTGACTTCCAGAGGAAGGGCCCTTGTGGATGAGGCCCCGTTAACCTCTCAGCAGCTTGGCCAAAGCCTGCAGGTCATCTATCCTGAGTACGAACCTTCAGCCCTCGCGGCTGCCATTCGAAATTCAGTTCCGCTCGTACAGCTGCCGCCCCGCGGATTATGGGGGAAGAGTGGTCTGGCAGTTCATACCACTGTGGAGAATTGGCTTGGTCAGCCGCTATCCCTCGCTTCATCCGCAGATCAGATGGTGCTTCGTTATCTTGCCGCCTTCGGTCCAGCTTCAGTTAAAGATATTCAAGTCTGGTCAGGACTCACCCGGCTGAGCGAAGCCCTGGAGCGTCTTCGGCCGCAGCTGAATACATTCCGAGATGAACACGGGGCCGAGCTGTTCGATCTGCCAGATGCACCAAGACCTGATCCCAATACGCCTGTCCCACCGCGATTCCTAGGCGAATTCGACAACATGCTGTTATCCTACGCCGACCGTACACGAATCATGGACAATAGCATTCAGTCGCGTGTATGTACCAAGAACGGCTTGGTCAGGTCCACGTTTCTTCTGGATGGGTTCGTCTGTGGAACTTGGACCATCAAGGTCGAAAGAGGGCGTGCTCTACTCCGGTTAGAGCCCTTTAAGCCGTTAACGAATCAGGAGAAAGAGGCGTTGACTGAAGAAGGTGCACGGTTGCTTCACTTTGCTGCGCCTAACGCTAAATCTCATGACATCCAGTTCGCTGCCATAACCTGATCGTCTTTGATCTAAAGGTTTTTTTTCTAAAATCCCATTCCATTCTGGAAGGTTAACAAGGGCCAGCCGTAGCTCCGATAACGATATGTTCCTGCATATATACAAAAATCCCGGACCGCCTCAGCAGTCCGGGATTTCTATGTTACTCAGTCAAATTTAGCACCACTTAATCTTAAGCCGTTGCTACGTCAAGGTCTACATCCTTGTTGAACACTTCTTTGTCGTTCTCGCCAAGGATTGTACCTGTAATCACACCAGCAGTGATAGAATCGTTGACGTTCAGGGCGGTACGGCCCATATCGATCAGCGGTTCAACCGAGATCAGGAGACCCGCCAGCGCAACTGGCAAGTTCATAGTGGAGAGTACGATCAAGGAAGCGAAGGTAGCTCCGCCGCCGACTCCGGCCACACCGAATGAACTGATGGTTACAACAAGAATCAGCGTCAGGATGAAGTCCCAGCTGAGAGGATCTATTCCGACGGTTGGCGCGATCATGACAGCTAGCATTGCAGGATAGATCCCTGCGCAGCCGTTCTGACCAATCGTAGCACCAAAGGTTGCCGCCAGGTTGGCGATACCTGTTGGAACGCCAAGCTTCTTCGTCTGTGTCTCCACATTCAGCGGAATGGTTGCCGCACTTGAACGTGAAGTGAATGCGAACACGAGCGTCGGCAGCACTTTACGCACATATTTGGCCGGATTGTAGCCGAACAATGCCAGCAGGATCAGATGGATAATGAACATTATGATAAGGGCCACATAAGAAGCACCAACGAACTTAATCAGCTTCACGATCGAATCTGCATTCGTTGTAGCAATCGTCTTTGCCATCAGGGCGAGAATCCCGTAAGGGGTCAGCCTGAGCACCAAAGTGACGATGCGCATAACTACCGCGTATACGGCATCTACCATTTTGCGGAATGTATCTGCCTGTTCCGGTTTCTTTTTATCCAGACCCAATACAGCTATCCCAATAAATGCGGAGAAAATAACGACAGCCAGCGTAGAAGAACGACGGGCTCCGGTCATATCTTCGAAAGGATTGGTAGGAATAAATTCAAGAATTTGCTGTGGAATTGTTTGATCCTTCACATCGCCAAGACGCTCCTCCAGCTTCGCGCCCTGCTGCTGCTCTTTATCCCCGCTTTGAATCTCAATAGCCTTTAGATTGAAGCTAAGGCTGGTTACAATACTCACGGATGCCGCAATCGCTGTAGTAATCAGCAGTACAGCAATGATTGAGGCACTGATTTTACCCAGGTTCTGCTTACCCTTTAGATTCATAATTGCCGAAATGATCGACACCATGATCAGCGGCACGACGATCATCTGGAGAAGCCCCACATAACCGTAACCAATCAGGTTGAACCAATCCGTTGACTTAGTAACCACATCCGAATCCGGCTTCGATACAAGCTGCAAAATAACTCCGAACACGATTCCCAGGCCGAGTCCAGCAAATACACGCTTGGTAAAAGACACATGCTTCTTCTGCAACCAAAGCAAGAAGCCCACAAGAACCAGCATAACAACTACGTTGAGTATTACCCAAAATGTAGTCATAATAAATTTCCCCCTCTAATCACACTAAATATGAATTATTACCCTTCTCTAGTACAGGAAGAATCCGTACAGTACCAGAAAGATGAATGTGCTCAATTATTGTAACACAATGTCGACTAAATTTATAGGATTAATTTAAGTATGCATTTATGTATATGCTTGAGAACTGAAATATTACACCATGAATCACTCTTTTTACAAGAGATAGCTGCGAAAAAGATCTGCCAAAGCAAAAAACTCACCCCCCAGAATATCTGGGGGATGAGCCCGACACAACTATCAACGGATGCCTTGTCAGGAAGCTACTTGGAAGAGTTCACTTCTCCCAGCTGCATCAGTGATTTCTCACCCACAAAATCCGCCATCGATCTTATTTCCACCGCTGCTGCCGCAGCTGGTACAAATGAGCCTACTCCGGATTGCCGAAGCTTGAACTCCACAGTTCTTGGCTGACCCGGAATCAAGTCGAAGAAGTTGTCAGAGAAAATGCCTTCCTCAGGCGTGGACAGCCATACCTGTCTGGCCAAGGTATCTGCCTCCAGCGTATAGACCGTAACGCCGTTCTTGCCTTGGCTCTCGGTCACCTTGATACTTGGCTTAACCAGCTTGAGCTCTTTCTCAGGTGCCAGGTAATGCTCTCTCGCTGCAATTACGTCTGCGCCCTGCTTCAGAGCTGCCGTCAGGATCACCCCGTGTGGATCATGGTCTCCAAGAAGCTCTGCTCTAGAGATACGGAAGACTTCTGCAGACTCGCCTGCATCCAGAGCCACTGAACGCGATCTTTGGGCAACCAGTTCTCCGGAAATCATGCGAAGCTGGGTAACAAGCTCAGCCTGAATCGCTGTTCCCAAATCCGATACAGCGTGGAAGATAATGTTATCCTCGGTTGATTGTACAATTAGCACGGCAGGGGCAAAACTTCTCTTCACCGCATACTGCAGCGCTTTCCAGCGCCCTTGATAATCCATTCCCGCCCATGAAGCAACCGGCCAGCAGTCATTCATCTGCCAGTACAAAGTACCCATACAGTAAGGCTTGCTGCGGCGGTGTGCTTCAATCGCCATTGTAATCGCCTCGGCCTGCAGAACCTGGCTCATGTAGAGGAATGACTTAAAGTCCTTGGGTTCGGGCAGGTACATATCCATGTATTCCTTGATCAGCAGATTCCCGCGGCCGTTCTTCTGGTGGGCCAGCATAATCTCGGACTCGAGCTCCAGCGCCTCTTCCGGTGCATACTCGAGAACCGACTTCAGCTCAGGGAAGGACTGAAATCCATACTCACTCATGAAGCGCCCTACATTCTTATTGTAGTTCTCGAAGGGTTCAATCGCATGCCACACGCCCCAATAGTGAATATCTCCATCCCCCGTTGTCTTATATGCATGCTGTTCCTGATCTCCAGTCAGATTACGGAGAGGGGAGGAAGGCCAGTACGTGATGCCTTGGGACAGCTCAGAGACGACCTCGGGCAGCAGCTTATGGAAGATCGCTTCATAATCCGCCCACAGCTTCTCCCGAACCTCCGGACTGTAATCCTTCTTCCAGCCCCAACCTGCATCCTCCACATAATGCGCCCAAGCCGAATCAATCTCATTATTCCCACACCACAGCGCGATGGAAGGATGATTGCGTAACCGCTTCACATTATCTTTGGCCTCTGCACGGACGCTGCTTAAGAATGCTTCATCCCCGGGATACATACTGCAGGCGAACATAAAGTCCTGCCATACCAAAAGGCCATGCTCATCACACAGTTCATAGAAGACATCCTCCTCATAGATACCGCCGCCCCATACACGAAGCATATTCATATTCGATTCTACAGCAGTTACTATTTCATGTAGATATCTCTCATGAGTGACCTCATCTGAAAAGCTGTCATTCGGAATGTGGTTCGCACCCTTCGCATAGACGGGTACCCCATTCAGCTGGAAGTAGAAGGACACGCCCGCCTCATCTTTCTCACGAATGAGCTTCAGGTCTCTCAGACCAGTCCGAACGGATTTTTCTGCGAGGGGCTCCTCCTCAAACAGCAGTTCTGCTTGGAAAGTGTACAGACTCGCTTCCCCCAGGCCTTGGCACCACCACAGGTCAGGATTTGCAATCTCTACATTCACTGATACCGTAGACTGCCCAGCTGTCACTTGAGCCTGATGTCCCCACTGCTCACCGCCAGCTGTTATGCGAAGCGTTCCGGCCCAGTTCGCCTCCGCATTCACTTCGGCTACGACTGTCAGCTTGGCCGCTTCGGGAGTAACTTCATCCTGACGAATATACAAATCGGTAATCTGAAGCTGTGACCACCCTTCGAGCCGAACTTCACGCCAGATTCCACTAGTTACAAAGCGGGGACCCCAATCCCAGCCATAATGGTACGGAGCCTTCCGTGCAAAAACACTTACCTTCTTGTCCTCAAGTCCGCCAAGCTCAGACTGGTCATTCGGAGCTGGCAGGGCGTAGCCCAGCTTCTCAAGCTTGGGAAGGTCCTCATGAATCGGTGAGCGGAAGCGAATTCGAAGTGTATTAAGTCCTGGCTTAAGCTGCTCCTTAACATCGACTTTCCAGATACGGAACATGTTATCCGCCGCCAGAATAGGCTGCTCATTCAAGTACACATCCGCATAAGTATCAAGACCTTCAAATACCAGGTCAATACGGGATAGCTGCGCCATCTCGGGTCCTACTTCAAATTCAGACCGGTACTCCCAGTCCTTCTTATCGATCCACTGTAGATCATGCTCATTCGTACCATGGAATGGATCAGGAATTAATCCGTTTCGTAGTAAATCTGTATGCACACAGCCAGGCACTACTGCAGAAAGCCACTGCTGCTCGTCACATGCTTTAAAAGTCCAAGTGTTTAGTTGTTGCTCTATCATCGCTAGGTCCTCCCCGTCGTTTGGGATAACATTTATTATTCATAACAAATGTATCACCTGTTAGGGTTGATTACAATAACAATTTATAAAACAATACCATTTTGTTATGTTACTTGTTATGTTAAGGCGCTAACAAAAATCAAATTAGCAAAAAAGACAGCTTTCCCTGTTAGGATGTGCTGTCTTTGTATTTAAGAACCCCTTTTACCCGGGTGATTTGGATTGGATTTAATGCCTCATTCCGTTCTCTTCACGAATAATAATATCTGTTGAGACCATCTTGCGCTCATACGCAAAGTCCGGATTCTGAATCCGCCACAGGATCTGGTCGACGGCACGTATCCCCAGCCGCTCTTTGTTCACCTCAGCTGTTGCCAGTAGTGGCAGCTCCACATTGAGATTGTCAAAGCCGGTTACCACACAGCGCCCTGGAATTTTGATCCCTTTAGCCGTTAGAGCCTCAACTGTAAATGAAGCCATTTTGTCATTCGCACACAGGAACACCTCAGGAAGCTCCCGGGGATTCATCTCCATAATCGTCTTCGAAATATCCTCTCTTGCCGGAGATATCAAGCCTTGAGACTGATTACCCTCAATCCCCTTTTCTTCAAGGAATGCCCGATAGGCTGTCCAACGCTCCCGAAAGCTCGGCGCGTAACCAGGATGCCCCACGAACTGAAAGCTCTTGTATCCTCTATTTAGAAGAAGGTTCATAATCTCGTTGATGGACATAAAGTTATCCGTGAAGACCGTATCGCATTTCAGAATCGGGTCCATATGGTCGATCATAACCACTGGAATTCTCAAGCGGTCAATCTCGGCCAGAATGGAAGAGGAGACAGTCCCCACCGTAATAATTCCACTTACCGCATCCGGATTGATCAGTGAGAAAATATCTTCGGTCGAAGGCTCAGTCAGCGTAATAATATCGATCCCCTTCTCATTCAGCCGTGCAGAGACTCCATCAAAGATTGGCCCCCAGTACAAGGAGTCCCGATTTTGGAATCTAATATTCGGGAACAGAACCACAATGTTCCCCTTCCATTTACTTTCACCCTCTAAGGCAGGCTCCGGTATGACACGCTTAGATCCATTCTTGAAATACCCAAGCTCGCTGGCTGCCTTTAATATCGTCTCTCTTGTCTTGTCACTGACTCCCGATTTCCCGGCAAGCGCGCGGGAGACCGCGAATTTGGATACACCTACAAAGTCCGCAATCTCTTGAACAGTAACTTTGCCCTTCATCCGATCACCTATTCTTGTGTTTTCACTTCACACCCAAATTACTTTTCATATTATCACAAATTTAGCCTTCCATAGCAACATGAAAGCAAACAAATTATGATATCATTTGATAACAGGGCAAATGAAAGTGGTTGTTTTGTTAGGTTAGCAACTCCCTCACAAAAAACAAAAGCAGACCACCCTAGAATTGATCTAAGGTAATCTGCTTAATTTGTATAATCGATGTGCGCTCCAGGGAAGGGCTGATTATCCATGCCTAGTTCCTGATGTTATTGTCCTGCTAGGAATAATGCCGACTAGGGCTATACTCCAATAAATTGAAGTAATTTCTATAAAACTCATTATTTCTAATCAGATATTCATGATCCCCATAAGCATCAATTTCTCCATTTTTCAGTACTACAATCTTATCGGCATCTTTAATCGATGTTAGTTTGTGCGATATAATAATTCTTGTACATTGTATTTCTTTTAAATATTCATCAATTTGCTTTTCATTCTTATAGTCTAAAGAACTGGTTGCTTCATCAAAAACAATAAATTTCGGATTATTTATAAGAGCTCTTGCTATTGCAATTCTTTGCTTTTGCCCACCGGATAAATTTGTCCCCGATTCAGATACTAAAGTATTAAATTTCATAGGCATATTCATGATATCATCGTATACATTAGCCTTAATGGCTGCCCTTTCCAGTTCCTCTTCAGGCACTTCAACATCATGAAGTATAATATTTTCTCTTATAGTCTTATTAAATAGAGTAATTTCTTGTGGAACAATACCTATCAAGCTTTTCAAATATTTTGTTTCAATATCAAAACTATCATACTCATCAAAATATACATTCCCAGAGGTTGGAGGATATAATCCGACTATAATTTTAGCCAATGTACTTTTGCCACTACCGCTCTCTCCAACTAATGCCACTTTCTCTCCTGCATTAATTTGTAATGTTATCCCATTTAATACAGAACCTTTTCCATATCTATAGCTAACATTTTCTAATCGAATATTTCCTTGTAATTCGGGCCTTTCCCCATTTGGATTAGCCTTTTCTTCCTCTTCAACTAACACGTCATGTACTCGGTTCAAATACATGCTCGATGTGACAAAAGAGGAATACAGCTGGAATAGAGATTTGCAAATATTAAATAATTGAATCGACAAAGTATACAGCATAACAATTTCCCCTGTAGTTAACATCCCTTGAAGATAGAGATACGCACCCAGCCAAATAACTAATAAAGGAGAAAGTGTCTCAAATGCTCCTATTGCAGTCTGGATATAATTAGAGAAATTCTCTTTTCTTTTAACCGATGTAATAAAGCTCTCTAATTTTTTCTTCCATTCTTTATATACTAGTCCCTCAATTCCATTAATCTTCACAGAGAAAATGTTGAATATCATCTCATTTTGGTTAGCATGTAACTTTGACGTATTCATGACCTCATTATTGGTGAATCTAGTCAAATATCTTGTATTCACTAGAAGAAGCAGACCGTAGATTATAATCAGGGCGCAGCATAACAATGCAATGATTTTAGAGAAAACAAACATGTATACAAGCACAAACAACATGAAAAATATGTTCATTGCACTTGTAATTACTTCTGTAGATAACGTGTTCCTTATTACTCTAATACTTGATGCACTGTATAATATATCTCCTGATGAACGTGATTGAAAAAAATGATACGGCAACTTTAGTAAATGGGAAAAGAAGTCATCCATAAATTTGAAATCAACATTATTATTGATGTACAAGACAGATTTGCCTTGGACTAACCTTACGATGGTCTGAAATGCTACAACCATTATTGCTGAAATTAAAACAAGACTTACACTCAGTGTATTGTTACTTAATCGATCAATAATCTCCTGCATAAAATAACTTAAGATTAACGTTATTCCATACAAGAAGATTGAAGAAAACAAAAATATGATCATAGACTTCTTGTTTTCTAAAATGTACTTCAAATAAGGGCGCCACACATTTACTCTTTTTCGCACTTCAGTCTTTTCTGTTCGATTTACTTCTATAATGTAGTTACTAAATTTCTCGTTGAATTCTTCAAATGATATTCTGACTTTATCGAGTCCGGCTGGATCATAGATCCAGACGCCTTTTTTATCAAATTTTTCAATAACAACAAAATGTTTTTCTTCCCAAAAAGCAATACAAGGCAAGCCAAAGTTGTTCGTATCTGTTGCTTCAATTTCATAGGTTCTAGCTTCAAGGTTTAATTTATCACATATCTCCATGATATCGAGAAGACTTAACCCGTCTCTTCCTGTATTCCCGATGTCCCTTAATTCCTTTAGAGTTACATTCAACCTGTGATAACCAGATATCATAGCTATGCAACAATACCCACACTCAGTCTGATGTAATTGCCCAACCATTCTTATCCTGTTCTTCACTTTAACGCTCTCCCGTTAGATTAGTAGACAACTTATAAGCATCAAACTTCTAGATACAGAATCTTAGGAATATCGTTACCTAACATAGAAATCAAGAAATATACTAAACCGGCTTCACCTAGATAAAGCCCAAGAGACTCGGTATGCACCCCTAGACCTCCAACATAATCATCCCAACTTTGTGGGAGATAAACATAGTTTGCAGGTAAATTATGAGCGTAATTCAATATCAAAAAATTGCCAAGATAACCATGACATAGAGAGTAATTGGTAAAGTCTCGAATTGATTTTTCTGAAGAATCTTTCAATTTATCTAACATTAGAATTTCACCTGGGATCTTGTGACTCAATTCCATTCTTGATATATACATACCAACAGATCCTTGACACCAATAATCTTCACTATATTTATTGTCATTCTTCCTAGTATCGGACCATTTATTGCTTACTAAGTCGTATTTTTTATTTTCCATATGAATTAGATCTTCTAACATATTTTCGGGTATAACAGTGTAGGAAGATGCCAGATTCAAAGCAAATACAATGCCTGAATAACCATGAGCAAAGCCAGTACGATAGTCCTCATTAACCCTTTGTCTTTCCAGTTCATTTATTATATAATTCGTGATTCTCCCTATATTTATACTTAACTCTTCTGTTGTTGACTCCTTATTAACTCTGCATAAAGTAACTAATAAGCTGCTTATACCGCTAACAAAATCTATTTCCACAATTTCTTTTTCTAATATACTGACTACCTTTGCTGAGAATTTTATTGCTAAGCCGACTGCTTTCGATATCAATACTGCATCATTTCGCAATTTTCCTAAGTAAAGATAAGTGTAAATAATTGAACCTGTGTTACCAAATCCACAAACATTATTCTCATGTTCAAGAACTTTATTTTCATTATCAATAACATCTTCAATTAAGAGGGTATAATAAGATTCATACTTCTCAGAATCAATAAATTTAGATAATAAACCGAATAAAATGGCCATGCCTGTAATACCATCGTATAAGCCATAAAGCATATATCCTAACTTTGCTCTTTGTTCAGTATCTGTAATGTGTGAGAACCACTGAATCCGACCACTCTGTAATTTGGTAGATTTATTCAAGATATCTTCTGTCCAATATTCTATTTGCTTTTTAATTTCTAACTTGTCATCATTGTATATTTTCAATAATTTAGCTGAGTCTATATATTTTGTATCAACATCCGTTTTTGATAATTCAAATCCTAAGGATAGTTTTATAATTTTAATTTGTAGCTTTAAATCATCATTATTTAGACGATTGATTTTTTCTGTTGCACTCTCAAGTGGAGAAATGCGGAAATAATTATCGATTCGAATATCATTAATCGTGATAGAAGTATTACCAATACTAGTATAAAAGTAAGGCACATCGTCATTTACCAGACTTTTTATTTCTTCATTAATGATATCTAACCTGAACTTCTCCGTTTGATATTCGAATAATAAATTAAATAGTTCTCTTCTCTTATCATGACTTACTAAGTACTTTGGATATTTAGACATATTAAGAAATTCCGAATAGGTTTGAGTTGCACGTAGAACCACTCTTATCGTGTCGTTAGTAAAAATATGAATATAATCCGAGAATTCATCTTTAGAATTTTGAATGATATTGTAACAATAAGTAAATCCCTCGCAAATATCATCAATATAGTTGATCGCTTCTATTTTCTGTCCCTGGAAGGTTGGAATATTACTTTTCCCATCAACAACAAAGGGTTGTTTAACAAATTGCATTTCATCGCTCTTATTGTTGACAAGTTTTAACGATGAATATAAATTGGATACTTGTCCTTCCTTCCCAGATAAGCCGCTTATTTCAAAATCCAATATTTCTCCAAAATCCATCGGGAGCATCATGGTGGACAGGACGGATGTCTGATAAGATTTTGAAAGTTCGTCTTCTTCCTCTTCAGGTACTATATTAGAAAAAAATGTTTCAATATCCACTAACACCGGATATGATTCATTAGCAATTAAATTCTCGTAATGGAAATCATTAGCATTCAGGATATACATAAGGGCTATATTCATCCCTTGCCTATAATAAAAATCATGGGCTAACTCAAGGCTTTCTAATTCCTTATTACTCATATACTCTTGCCACCCATAACCTTGTTTGCATAAAACTTTAGGGTACCTTAATTGTTGATTAAGTTTACTACTTTTTGAATTGATCCATTCTAGCAGCTCATTGAAATGTTCCTCTATATTAAGTGCTTTTGGTTTGTACACTAAATTTCCCAAATTAGTTTCAACTATAATCACACTTTTCCCATTATTATGAGAATCTCCAAACCCAAATTTATATCCGGTAATAACAAAATCACCTTGAAAGAACGTAGATTTTATATCATTGTAATCATTAATAATATGAGTCAAAATATTAAACTGTTCCTCTAATATTTGGTTGAAATTTATGACTATTAATGAAACCATCTCTGGATATTCTTCTAGTATTTCAAAAAAGCCCTCTTCGTTACCTAAAATCTCATTGTCAAAGAAAGAATATCTCTCTTCTTTAGTATCTCCTAGTAATACACCACTAAGTCTATTAATATTTAACTCTGTTAATAAGGTGTTTGAAGACACTTCTCTAATTTTGTAAATAACTTCATCCGTAATTACTTTAAAATAATTAGAGTCTATAATACCTGAAGTAACAAAATCATTAAAACGATCCTCGATAAAGCGCTTCAAACAGTAATAAAAGGGTGCATAATAATTACGAAAGTATTCTTCTGATATTCCAATTTCCTTTGAATTACTGCTAAAGTATTCTTTAAGTGAAATTTTCAAATCATCATTATTCTTTATTAATGGAAAAGAACAAATACTGTTCATAATATTAGCCCCTTTTTATCACATGTGTTGAATTAGTTTTCATTTACTAAGCAAAGCAAATTATAAAGTTAGCACGACTTTGACTAATTTGCTTTTTAAAACTAAACTTAAGTAGTCCTTAAACTAGCATTTACTAGTGCATGCTGTTGATGGACAAAGTGCAGCTGAAGCAACACCACAGATCCAAGATGAAGTAGTGATTGGAATTGATGCCCCTACTTTATCCTGCAATTCTCTTTCTTCTTTCTCGCAGATAAAAGTATTATTTGCCAAAACTTCTCTTCTAATTTCTCTTTTTGTCATAATTGATCATCCCTTCACAAAGTTTTTTAGTAGTTCTTTTATATTAACTTTTTGTCAAAGTCGTACCCATATTTAAGGTTCAAATTATTTCTTCTAATGTGAATATAAATAGTGGTATTTCCCCTTTATGTCCAATAACTCATCATGCGTTCCTTCTTCTACAATTTCTCCCTTTTCCATTAGATAAATTCGATCACAATTCTTTATAGTTTCTAAACGATGGGCAACAATGATTGCAATGTTATCTTGACTTAAGATATTACTCATAATTTGCTTTTCAGTAGTATAATCAAGATAGCTTGTGCCCTCGTCAAATA